>ERZ652171.141-NODE-141-length-49843-cov-19.7704_pt1 | contig 49843 bp, 41 predicted proteins | sample MGYA00514759_ERZ652171 | MGnify/ENA metagenome assembly ERZ652171 | reverse complement strand
CATTTTCATATATTGCATGAATTTTATCTTCTACGATAAAGGCAGAAGTATTCATCTTAGCAAAAATGTTTCCATGCTCATAATGTAAGACCATTTTACGTTGTAGCACGTTCTTTTTATTAAAGGCTTGAAAGTAAAACTTTCCTTCATCATAATAAAAGATACTTCTAGGTGTATCTTCATCAATATTATATTCGGGTATATCAGCTTGGTTGTCTGGGATGCGAGCAAAATCTTCCGGTAATTCATAATTGACATACGTGATATTTTCTCCACGCCGACTTATGATATCACCGTCAAATATATCCTCCTCTATACCTTCAGGCTTTAATATTGCTCCTCCTTTTATGAATATGTTTTTAATTTCAGTTGTAATATCTTCCTTGAGAGGAATATACTTTACCGTATAGTCATGCATCAATGCATAGAATTGGCTCATATTTACTTTTCATTAATTATTAAACCCATATAATCGGTCACCTCAATAAACTTTTTAAATTGATTCTTATTCCTAATACATCTTTTAGAAATGAGAATATAGGTGTTTTCTTCGGTATATACTTCATAATAACGGTATCCCCATATTGAACAAAGTATATTATAGTTAGTGCTATTGTAACTTGCAACTGCGATAAAACAACATTGAAGTATTACACATACAAATAACACCGTAAAATCAAGGCTGTCGGCAAATATCGTCAACCAAGGGATTATAGATGACATTACCTGATCAGCACTATTCTGAGATAGATTTGAATAAGATTGTACTTTTATCGTTTTTCCTTCTTTGCGTTTCTTTTCCTTTTGGCATAGAAATATTTTAATGCCGATAAAGCATATTAGCATAAATACAAAGCTGATATTTATGCTATACCATTCAAAGCTAGTAGGTATTTTAGCGTTTGTTAGCATATCATTCCACACTAGAAAATAGTTCTCACTATCCTTTATTACTCCTATTAAACCAAGTGACAAAAAAGCTGGAGCAGTCACAGTGGTAGTTAGTAAAAACTTAGAAATAAAGCTAGCCATTATGTTTATTGGTTACTTGAAAGTTGAAAATAATTTGCTTATTTCTTCTTCGGTTTCAAATATAGGTATTGCTCCATATTCTCCATTAAGATAACTATTTTGTAGCATTTTATCAAAGCGTACATTGTATAAATTATCCATTCTTCCAAATGAGCTAATTCCATTACTACTTTTCCTCATCAACCAAATTTCGTCTTTTCTGAACACTTTCTGATTCATTAAAGAGCTCTCATGCGTGGTAAAAATCAACTGACTAGAAACATCTTTTGAATACTTGTAAAACAAAGTGATTATTTGTTGAATAAGTGCAGGATGTAGACTACGTTCCATTTCATCAACAACAAAGACTTTTCCACCTTGAATCAAATCTAAAACAAGTGGAATGTAATCAAATAAACGTTTTGTGCCATCACTCTCATCGCCTAGAGAGAAAAGTTCCACATCTGTATCATCTATCTTTTTATGAACTGTCATCAATTTTTTAGCCCTTATTTCACCATCAATCAGGTTGATTAAATACAAATTATCATCAAAGCGTAGGGTTCCAAATGCTTCGTTTGTATTGGATTTTGATAAATCTGTTTTAATTGCACGTTGCAAGTCTTGTGGAATTCCAAGTTTTTCAAATTGTACTTCGATTAATTTTACTCCATCAATGCCTGTATTGAAGTATCTTAAAAGTGCTCCAAAGCCACGTTTTAATTCGTTGTCATCAGCCGCTTTAAGTAGTATACCCTGTTTATACGGTGTGTCTGGGAATATTATTTTTAGAGAATTTACAAACCAATTAATAACAGAGTCCAAATCTTTAATATTTGACACATTCTCATGAATATTACGACTCATAACTTCATGAAGAAATAATTGTCTTTGTGGCGTTGCTTTTGCTAGAAAAGACAAGAACTGTGATTCCTCTTCTTTTGGATTGAGTTTAAGTAGGTATGAAATATCAAATTCTGACTTTTCTGTTTCTCTTTGAAAAATAACACAATCGTTGCTTTTATTTATTTGTTTAAGCCATTCAAAACTTATTTGTTCTGCGTTGTAGCTAAAACCATATTCATATTTTTTATTATCACAGAGTATGTGATAAATAATAGTCGTATCCTTTTTCTTATTCTCAGAACTTAACCGAAAGGGATAGAAATCTATTAAGTCATCTGTCCTTGTTCCTCTTAAAACAAGTTTTTTCCCTAGCTCAATGGCTTTGACGAAGTTACTTTTTCCACCTGCGTTTGCTCCAAACATTGCAGCTGACTTTAACACCCACTGTCCTTTAATGGACTCTGTTTTATGTTCTTTTTTTAAAGTGCCTTTACTAGGTTGAAGAGAGAAGATTTCCCTGTTTTTAAAAGAAAGGAAATTCTCAACTATAAATTGCTGCAGCATACATTATCTTATTAATTGTATAATAAAATCCGTTGCAAATATAGAGAATTTTTCTCAATACAGCAAGGGCTTTCACGGCTTATTCTGTATTATTTAAATTTAAGATGTGAATTTTTCACATTTACACTTGTTTGAAAGAAGAAAAGTTCATATCTTTGTGGCGTCAATTCGAAATTAAGACCCTGGCTAACGGACCAGAGAGTTGACTTTCTTTATTATGAGTGATTTTTACTATGTAAACAAAATTGCCCAACCTACAGGTGAACATGAAGTCCATGCATCAAATTGCAGATATTTGCCATCAGTAGAAAATCGAATCTTTTTGGGATATTTCGCAAATGGTAAGGAGGCTGTAAGAGAGGCAAAGAAACACTACAGTAATGTTGACGGATGTTTCTTTTGTTGTCCTGAGGCACATACAAGGTAAAAACTTGATGAAATGAACAAAGAATGGCATACAACACCTAAGTGTACCGTAGCGGAAACAGTAGGTCACCGCATAGTATTAACTTCAAAATTCAGAATATGGCAAAAACTGTAGAAAAAGGCAGAAGTGCAGAGACTGGTAAATTTGTATCTATCGAATACGCGCAAAAGCACCCGAGCACAACTGTAGTCGAAAAGGTCAAAGTAGGGCCAACAAAACGCAGAAAGTAATTATTTAGATTTAGGATGTGCCTAGACGATGTGAATCGTCTAGGCTTTATTTTTTCGATCCAACTATCATATAATCGCTTGTCATTTTTTTTAAAAAATATCTTGTATATGCTGTTGATTCCTATCATCAATACCAAACAATTTATAAAGTTGAGCATTCACATCCCCATTGTAATCAATGACACATTTTGTCTATGATTTTATCATTTTGCCCTTACTCTTTTAAGTTCTAAAATGTATATTTGTTTCTCTGAATTGTCTTCAAATTCTCTCTCTGTAAAATCCCCGAATTTATGGATAATATTAAATCCAATTTGTTTGAGGTATGAATTTAATTCTTGAGGGAAGAATAATCTCATGTCCATATTTTGGACAGAATGAAATTTATCGTCAATAAAATATTGCCACTTTATACGATTAATTTGAGATGCGCTTTCATAGTGCATGCTTTGCTTTATCAATACTTTTCTTCCATCATTGGTTGTATATTCGGCAATAACCTGTTGCTTCCGCTCGTTTTCAACAATATATTGGATATTAGGATTGAAGCAGTCCAATAAAAACAAACCTTTTTCTTTCAAGTGATTTCTTACGACTTTCAACGTATCAAATAAATCCTCATTTTTATACAAATGATGGATTGAATTAAACGGAATAAAAATAAGATCGAATTTTTCTTCTAAGTTTAATCCTCTAATATCCGCTTCAATAAAATCTATTTTTAATCCAGCTTGAAATGCTTTCTCCTTTGCCCGTTCAAGCATAGATAAAGTATAATCAACTCCCTTGATATTATATCCATCTTTTGCTATTGGAATCGTAAGTCTACCCGTGCCACAGCAGAGTTCAAGTATTTTGGCATCTTTATTCTGAGGCAGCCATTTTTTGTAAAACTCCAGATCGGACAGAGAATTATTCAACCCATCATAAATATCTGCATTATAAATAAAATCACTAACTTTATAATCTGTATTCATATTCTTTATTGATTGCAGACACATTACAATACTTATCTGTAAAGAGATTTTTCAATATTGTTTTTTGCTCGTTGTAAGAGTGTCTTGCAAATTAAATTGTGAAACGGTTTGATTATGGCAAAATAATATTTTCCTAAACTATTATGGAACCTGACTTTTGTGTTGACAGATATGCGTTGGCTATCAAGTTCCATGCTCTCGGTTATAAGCGCAATTTCTAAATCAAGATGTTTATCATTTTTGCATACTGTTGCTATATTCTCGGATTCGATATATACTAAATCCGATAAATTTCTTTCTTTTTTCAACCCCAAAGGTCTCGCCACAATATTACGAAATTTCATCAAAATGGTTATCCACTTAGGAGCAGAAAAGAGCAGTCTAGACAACTCTGCCGCATTTATAAATCTTGCAGTATGGATTATATCGCTAAAATTATCCGTATAATTAACTCTTATTGTCTTCATAATTCTTTATTTCAACAGATTACGATTTTGATTATCACCACTTTCCAATATGCTCATTTGATGGATAGCTATTTGATTTAGCTTAACAAGACGTTCACGTTGTGTCATATTCTGTTCGATAAACACAGCATTTAGATTCTCCATATTCGACAAGCAGATAAGTTCATTGATAGTAGCATAATCACGAATGTTTCCTTTCAGTTTGGGATTCGCTTTTCTCCATTGTTTTGCTGTCATACCAAACATCGCCACGTTCAGCACGTCGGCTTCATTGGCATAAATAATGCTTGCTTGTATCGGTGTGACTTCCATCGGAATAAGGTTTTGCTTTATGGCATCAGTATGTATGCGGTAGTTGATTTTTGACAATTCACGTTTCGCTGACCAACCAAGCAGTTTTTGTTCTTCTGTCTTTAGTCGCTGATACTCCTTAACAAGAAGTAATTGGAATTTAGGAGAAATCCACATACCAAAATGATATGCTATATCTCGATGTGCATACGTACCACCATAGCGACCAGCCTTAGAACGAATGCCAATTGCACCGGTCCGTTCTATCCACGTTTTCACCGAAAGCACAAAATTGTTGCTTCCTGCCGCATTTTTAATTGTACCGAATTCGGTATAATTAAAATCGGGATTATATAACATTTCCCATTCGCCAAGATACTCGATAGTACTTTTAAGGCTAAGCCAACGGAAGATAATATGCTCTTGCAGTTGGCTTCTTGCCATGTCTGTAAGGCTGATGTAGTCTTCTTCATTGTACTTGACAACGCTAATATTTGTATTTTGAACGGTAATTTTTGCCATTGTAATTGATACGTTGATTTTCAATCACAAAGGTCGCTATAATTTGTGAGATTGCATTCTTTTTAATGGACTATTTACAAAGATAGAATGCAATCTTTTTGATAGTAGGCATTATTTCCCAAATAATTATTATACCTGTGTAAATGCAAAGAGTTATTTGACAGCATCGCACCGCAAAACGCTGAAATTCGCACAGTTGCCAAATCGTTATTTCTATTTCTCAAATACTCCGCTAAAAGTTTATTCTTCAATCGGTTAAGTCAAACCGATAAAAATCTAAAATACAAAGTATGAGGTATAACCGTGTTCCATCCGCATGGTTATACCCCATACTTTTATGCTTAATTAAAGAGTCCCGGGTAAATTTCTCCGCCCAGTTCACTCACATTCAGTTGCCGTTGCAGCTTTCCGTCCGGTGCATAGAACAGTTGGAATTCTTCACCGGAGTTGTAGCCTTCCACTTCGATAACGATTACCGCAGGACGTTTGGGAAACGTGACTATCCTTACATCCCTCAATCTCATGGAAGCCATAATGCTTTCCATAAATGCTTCCGCAACGGGAGCGGGAACTTTCTCCAGCGACTCCACATCATTCTCCATCATTACCCATTGGGCATTTTCATCGAACCACACATCTGTTTCCCTGCCGTCAATAACAAATTCTGCTACGTAACATCCTGCCATCTGTTCCCATTGGGCATTTGCAACATACGGGTACATCTTTTCGAAAGCAGCCTGTATGCTTGTGGGAACTCCTTTGGCAACGGTGGAAACGGAAATAAACAGTAGCATGCCTGCTACCAAACAAAATCTGAATCTTTTCATCCTGAAATTAAGTATGAAGTATAAAATATAGGGTATAACAATGTCCCGTCCGCATGGTTCATTCCTCATACTTTATATTTCATACTTTTAAACGGTCAGTTTCCCTTTATATACGAATGCTTTTTCACCGAAGTCTACATCCGGCAATACGGCATCCGCCGCAAACAGTCCGTACACCGATGATCCCGAACCGCTCATCGACGCATAGACGGCGCCTTGCCGGTACATTTCTTCCTTGATTGCCCCGATAGCGGGAAACTGCGGGAACACGCTCTCTTCGAAGTCATTCACCATATACTCTTTCCATGCTTCAACGGGCAGCTGCACCGTCTCCTTCAGTGACCGTTCCGGACGGTGCGGCTTTATTTGTGAGAAAGCATCCCGTGTGGAAACAAATATATCCGGTTTTACCAACCAAAGCTGATACCCTTTCAGCGACAAAGATACAGGCGAGAACACATTTCCGATGCCTTCCGCATAGGTAGGAGCATTCCGGATGAAGAAAGCGCAATCCGCTCCCAGGCGGGCAGCATACTCTTCCAGAGTCCCGGTACTCAGTCCAAGGCCGAACTTCTCATTCAGCATTTTCAGCATAAATGCAGCATCTGCCGAGCCGCCACCCAATCCGGCCCCCGATGGGATATGCTTGAACAGATGAATATCCACCGGCGGCAGGTCGAACAACCCGTCCAGCAGCTTATACGCCTTCACTACAAGGTTGTTTTCCGCTTCTCCCGCTATTTCCATACCAGCCTGATGCAGGCAATATTTTCCGTCACCCTCGCTCAGCGGGTTTATTTCCAGCGCATCTTCCACGGGAATAGGGTAGAAGATGGTCTCCAGGTTATGGTAACCGTCCGGTCGTTTTTCTGTAATATTCAGTCCCAGGTTTATTTTAGCATTCGGAAAAGTAAGCATTGTTAAATTGAGAATTAAGAATTGAAAATTAAAAAATAAAAACGGGCCTGTCAAAGCAGGCTTCGGAGACAAAGTTAATGAATTCTGTTCATAGTAGATTGAAAACTTAACAACGATTTGTTGATTGCTATCAATAAAATCATTTATCTTTGCTTTCCCTTTTGAAAGGCGGACTATTTATTTCTTAATTTTTAAATTTCAATTCTTAATTCATAAAGTGGCAGAACAAAGACGAACAACCCGCACCCCGAAGTCGAAATCACCCCAGCCGGTCAACGATTACGGGCGTATCCAGCCGCAGGCGCCGGAACTGGAAGAAGCCGTTTTGGGTGCATTGATGATCGAGAAAGACGCTTATTCGCTGGTGAGCGAAATTCTCCGTCCCGAATCTTTTTACGAACACCGGCATCAGCTGATATACTCCGCTATCACAGACCTTGCCGTCAATCAGAAACCGGTGGACATTCTCACCGTGAAGGAGCAGCTTACCAAGCGCGGAGATTTGGAAGAGGTGGGCGGCCCGTTCTACATCACCCAGCTCAGCAGCAAGGTGGCATCCTCTGCGCATATCGAGTATCACGCCCGTATCATTGCCCAAAAGGCGTTGGCGCGTGAGTTGATAACTTTCACCAGTAACATACAGTCCAAAGCATTCGACGAGACGCTCGATGTGGACGACCTGATGCAGGAAGCCGAAGGCAAGCTCTTCGAGATTTCGCAGCAGAACATGAAGAAGGACTATACGCAAATCAATCCGGTCATTGCCGAAGCGTACGACCTTATTCAGAAAGCCGCCGCCCGTACCGACGGTTTGAGCGGTCTTGAGAGCGGATTTACGAAACTGGACAAGATGACTTCCGGCTGGCAGAACTCCGACCTCATTATCATAGCCGCCCGTCCTGCCATGGGTAAGACGGCGTTCGTGCTCTCCATGGCGAAGAACATCGCCGTGAACTTCCGCAATCCCGTAGCCTTGTTCTCTCTTGAAATGAGCAACGTACAGTTGGTGAACCGTCTTATCTCCAACGTGTGCGAGATACCGAGCGAGAAAATCAAAAGCGGACAGCTTGCCGATTACGAATGGCAGCAGTTGGACTATAAGCTGCGCGACCTGCTGGATGCGCCTCTGTACGTGGATGATACTCCCTCGCTTTCCGTATTCGAACTTCGTACCAAGGCCCGCCGTCTGGTTCGCGAGCATGGGGTGAAGGTGATTATCATCGACTACCTGCAATTGATGAATGCCAGCGGCATGTCGTTCGGCAGCCGTCAGGAAGAGGTGAGTACGATTTCGCGTTCGTTGAAGGGGTTGGCCAAGGAGCTGAACATTCCCATTATCGCCCTGTCTCAGTTGAACCGTGGTGTAGAGAACCGTGAGGGGGAAGAGGGCAAGCGTCCGCAGTTGAGCGACCTTCGCGAGTCCGGAGCCATCGAGCAGGATGCCGATATGGTGTGCTTCATCCACCGTCCCGAATATTACAAGATTTATACTTCCGCCGATGGCACAGACCTGCGCGGCATGGCGGAGATTATCATAGCCAAGCACCGTAACGGTGCCGTGGGCGATGTGCGCCTGCGCTTTATCGGCCAGTACACCCGCTTCCAGAATCCGGAAGACGATATGGTTATTCCGCCGCCTACCGAGGGTATGGGAGGAGCCACGTTCGGTTCGCGTATGAATGCGCCCATCGGCAGTCCCTCTACGCCACCGCCTCCGTCTGCCTCCGACTATATGCCTCAAACGGACAATCCGTTTGGCGGGGTGGGATTGGACGGGCCTGTGCCGTTTTAATGGCATTGGGCAGAACCCCTAAGATTTTTCGGAAAATATTATAGAATTAGCCAGCTAACTCGCAATGGATTAGCTGGCTTTTTGTGTCATAGGTAGTGCAGTACAACAAGAATTGCAGCAAATCTGCCAGACCGGTGTTAATCTCGAATGCACCGGATACAAAAAGCATCCCACGGGCATTTGTAGTCATTAGGCATGTTGCATCCGGCTTTTCCGTTGGCGGCATAAGCACTGTTCCAAAATACAAATATATATTTGTAATCGGAAGTGGCATATAATCCGCGAAAGTCTTTGTCTTTATAATATGGAGTAACTTTGGATTGCAGATAACCGCAATACGGCAGGAAAAGCGTATTGCCGAATTTGAACCCTTTCTTGCTCCCACTTACTGCATCTATCGTATAACCTGCTTCCTGTAACTTGGTGAAGTCCTTGGAACTTGGAGTGCGCCATGTGTTTGCCGGAGCGATTTTACTGCATGGGTCATTCGCCGGATTCCAGGTTGTTACAGGATCTGTTTTAACGGATGGATATGGCAGCAGTGCACTATAATAGAATATTTCGCCGGTATTTGTACCTCCTATGAAGTCTTCTGTGTTCGGAAAGAATTTATATTCTTTATTCTCGTAATAAAGATTTCCGTTGGCCCATATTACGCCTCCGACTATGTAACCTTGGTCTGTACTAAAATCTATGCTGCTGTAGTATGTATTGTTTGCAGTAAATGTCAATCCGTCCGCTGTGATACTTTTGTTTGTGTAGGCTTTTCCGCCAACAGTAAAATCCAGGCTGACGGTTATCTTTGCAGAGTTTTGAGGAAGTAAATATATGTATTCGCTATATACTTCCATGGCGTCCGGATTGTTCCAAAGTATGTTTACGGTTTCTGTATTCTCTTCTTGTACATTCAATGTGTTGTCGGTAAATGAATAGACTGCTGTCTTTTTAGGCAATGTTATGGAACCGGAACATGCTGTGATGTTACTCATTCTTCCACTTTGCGCTTTTGCCAATACCCTATATCGTGCGCACAGGTGTTTGAATACAATATTGTCCAAAGTGTATTTACTATCTTCCGCCTTGTTTATGCTGATATTAGGCTTTATGCAGATCATGAAATTTTGTCCGTTTGAAACAGGAATATTGGTTGTACTGTTATCGAAGCCGGCTAAGGAATTTGAATTGCCAAAAGAATAGCAGACAAACGTATAAGTTCCTATTAGAAGGGATAGTTTCTTGTTCGTTTGCACGCTGCTACCCGATAATCTGTAGTCTCCGTAACCGGCATAATTGGCCGTTGAAATATTGGCGGCATCTGCACATTTGTAGGCTATCACCCTGAAAGTGATGTTATCTTCCATATTCGCCCAGCGGGTATTTATGCCGCTTTTTGCAGCTCCCTTCGTATCGGGAAACGTATGTATTTTTATATTCAGTCCGTCTTCCTCTTTCCGTACGGTTGTTTTTTCCGGGTAATTCCGGGTGTTGATATAATCTTTTGTACTCCACCCATCGGTCTGTGGCGCTTTGACTTCGACCAATACATTATCTGTTGGAAAATATTCCGTTTCATCGGTACTACATCCGGTTACGAATAATAGTATGAATATTGTATAGGATATGATTTTTGCCATCTGTTTTATACTGTTTTTAGAGTAATGTTATTGTTCCCTTGCCCGCTTCTGTCTGGCTGCCCCATGCTTCTGCCGACAAGTCGGCAGTAACGGACAATACAATGTCGCCGTGGAGTGCTTCCTCTTCTGTTGTGTAGCCTATGCTGTTCACAGCTTTGATATTTACGATATAGCGGCAATTCCTTTTAATAGGAATATAGCTCCCGTTGACGGTCAGGTCCACTCTGTAATAATATGTATTTCCTGTATAAATCCCGCCTATGACCAGACATATATTGTTATCCTTGTTGGTTCCCTGTTCTGCTTCTGCTATATAGATAGTCCGTAGCAATGATTTATCATCTGTACAGGTATAGGTCAGGACATCATTGGTGCCGGCATCAGAAGGTACGGATACGGCTGAAACCACATTGTCGGTGATTGTCTTACTGTCTACGGGGGCAGCATAGCCTTTATTGTTAGTCCGGTATATGCTGACGGTTTTTAATGCGAATCCGCCGACTCCTGTTGCTGTCTCTTCCTTGAGTCCGCAGCCCACATCTATACGCGCCAATGCACGAAGCAAGGTGATGGAACCCAAAGTAGTGGCAGAAGTTATCGATTGCGCAGTGGCACTTTCTCCCCACATGGGAAAAGGAGTGTAATCTGAGGGACCGGCCGTGTTCCAGTTGCCGCTGGCGCTGAACGTAATTTTTCTTAGTACCTCGTCTTTAGGAGTGTTTTCCTGAATGGCCGGTAATTGTTTGCCGGCATTGGCTATGACAACTAATCTGTACTTTTCTTCCGCTTGGCTTTGCTTTAGGGTTACTGTATACCGGTTTGCCTGCAACTGTATCTGCGGAGTTTCATAGGCAAAGAGCTCGGAAGTTCCTTCTACCTTGAAGACCAATACTTTCAGTTGTTCAATATCTATCGCATTTTCTTCATCGGCTGTGATAGCACGTGTACGTGCATATTCTCCTGCTTCCGGTAACGAAAGGCGGAGTGTCAGTTGCACTTCTGGAATTTCGAGTTGCGCGGTATCGCATGATGCCAACATGGCAACAATGGTTGCAGTGAAGACTATAACAGATAATGCGGTCATTTTACCACTTTTGTATTTCAATAATTGTGTCATACTTCTCCTTACTTAGATTTCTGTGTTCTGGTTCACTTCTCCCCAAGGCAAGACCTTTACTGTTGCTTTTATTTGTGTGTTTTTGAAGTCAATTTCAATGTCCGTTTGCTTTCCTGCCATTACGTAGAGAGGTTTTCCTTCATTGTCCCGTTCCACTGTACATACCTTGTCCTGCCCTCTGTATATGTCTATTTCTATGCCCTTTCCTTCCTCAGTAGGAAAAATTCTAAAAGGGGGAACATGTACATTGCCTTGCTCATCGGTAATGGATAGCGGCTTGTACTCGGCATTTTCGCCTGTCACTTTACCTGTGAAGTCCATTTCCGTTCCCGTGCCTCTTATAAGAAGTGTATAGTTTTCTTCTTGTCGGGGATATTGCTCTTCCAGGTGCAGGGTATGTATGCTAAGTCCTGCTGCTATTCTTTTCATTACCAATGTGATGCTTTCTTCCTGTATGCTTCTTGTGGCGGTATTATTCAGCTCCTTGCGGCAATAGAACATATCCGTTACAGGCAGATGGTTGCCTTCGGTATGCCTTTTCAGTTTCAGGCGTGCATTTTCGATGGAGGTTCCCGGCAGGATGGGGATAGTAATCAAGGTGTCTTCCTTGATGTTTCCCCATGCTACGAGTGTCAGTCTTTCGCTCTTATGGTTTCCAAAGAGATATTCCAACGATGCTTTTGCCGGTATCATTCTTATAAATCCTTTTTCTCCAAACAGATAAACTTCCGATTTTTCCAGTATCCCGTTTCCGGTCAGGTCATTCCCTTGTTCATCCACTGCCTGTGTGTTCAGCTTGTATTGTACACAGGCGTTCATCTCTTCCCGTATACACGATGTGTGCAGGAATATGAGGCATACATGTAGTGCCGTAAGTATGGATATTCGGAGAAACTTCATGGCTATTTTAAGTATTGTTTGTTATTCAGGTTTTATTCGAAAGTCACATCCTGGGTAATATTCAATGCCCAGTCCGCCACGCTTACCGTCAGTTGGAGTGAAGTAGGGGTTATATCTCCCATAGGATCTGTAATACCTATACTTTTGATGGTGGCTTTTATGCTGTAAGTGGTGTTGCGGGCTATGTTTGAAGTGCCTGTGCCCGAACCTCCGGTGATGGTTGTTCCGCTCTGGCTTTTATTGATGATTATCGGGTAATAGATGGTACTTCCCGTATCGCCCGCGTTTTTCTTGAATGTACCTTCCAGTACCAATGCCGTATGGGTGGTTTCCTCGTTTGGGAGAACATAAAACCAGTAGTTGGTCTGATGTTCATTTTTTACATCCGTAGCAGGGCTTATCGCATTTGCCAGATAATCTGCTGTTTCGTTGGATTTGTCGTAGTTTCCGCTCAGGTAAGCAGGGGTTCCCATTTTCGTTGTGCTGTATTCGCCTGTGCCCGGTATCACTTCTTTTATTGCATTTCGGACAAAGATGTTTTTCAGCTCGTACGTTGCTGCTGAGTACTGCCCTTTGGGGTCGAAGTCAGTTTTGATGCTGCTTATCGATATTCTTGCCACAAGCCGGCTCAATTGGGCGGTTATTCCGTCATTGTCGCCTGCGCTCAACGTGAAGGTGACGTTGCCGTTTTTGTCTTTTATATTTCCGCTCATGGGCAGGCAGTCTTTGGTTTGTGCATCCGCCAATGCGATGGTCTTCTTCAAGAAATCGTCCTTGTTCAGCACACCTGTAAAATAACTATCGGAAGGAGCGTTGGCTACTACGATACCCGTACAGTCTGTTGCCGGTGTGCAGCTGATGGTTGTTGCCGAGGTTGTGTTTTCGGTTACGGTATGCAGGGTATTTACGGTGTTGTCGCTGTTGAAAATAGCAACAGTGAAATGCTTTACAGTGTTTTCTTCGGCTTGCGTGGGTAAATTGTCACCGGTTGCTTTGGTATTTATTCCATTCCCGATCAGACGCAGTTCCAAGAGTGCTGTTTTATCTTGCGGTTGAGGAACTGTCAGTTCGTTGTCGTCACTGCTGCATCCTGTCAGTGTAAGGATGGCTGTTGCCAATGTTGCCCATAAAAAATTGTTTGTTTTCATATGCATCTGTTTTTTTAAGTGTTAATATGTAATTTGTTATTGTTTGTCATTATTTTATTATATATACCAGGGAGATTGCCGCTTTGGTAGGTGCAATGAAGTTTCTATTGCCTGCTCCTGTCTTTTCTCCGCAACTCGAACAATAGTAACGCTCATATCCGGTGTGAAGAAATCCCATTCCGATGCTTGTTTCCACTCTCCAATGGGAAGACAGGATAAAATGATAGCCATACGATATTCCTATTCCTACAAAATCTCCTTCGTATCTTGACGAGCGCATTCCTTTGAATATTCCGAAAGGCAATTTTATTTTGCTTATGTTGTATACTCCATACATGAGATTTATCCCCAAGAAACTTCTTTTATAGGGTTGATACATCCAATAGCGCAATTCTGGTTGTACAAACCAGTGCTTCAAGTATTTGTCTTTGCCTATTGAGAAAGGGTTGTAATGAAGTCCGGCTTCCAGCGTAAAACGTTCGGAGAGTTTTACCTCTGCACTAAGATTGGGAGAAGAGAGTGCTCCGGTGAGCAGGTCACTTTTTACAGCTATGGTTTGCGCTTTCAGTCTGCTTGTATAAGGCAATATTGCAAACAAAGCCGATATTATGATATAGTTTATCTTTTTCAATTTATTGTCCTCCTTTTATAAATCTGTCAGTGTAATTTCCTTCAGGTATATTCTGGCTATCTGGTTTATTATTCCGAGTTTCTGGGCGGCTCTTCCGTATTGTGCATAGAACTGCTCGGTAATGGGGCGGTTGCAGTTCAGATGTTCTCCCGTGGCTTCGAGAATATCCAGCAGGGATATTTCCACAGCTTTTCTGGCAGGGATGTAGGACTGTATTTCCAGCGGATTTTCCGTGTCTTTCAGGAGGATGAACTTTGCGATGGAAAGTTGTAATAATAGTGCTTGTTTTTCTTTTTCGGTAAGTGTGCACGGTTTTATGCAAGTACCGTAGTCTCTTGCATAAATACATTTGAGTACTGCAATGGCAGTCTGTGTTCTGGGCGTTATCATGTAGTTTTCTTGTTTGTTTGATTTGGGTATCTGTCCGTTACTTTGTAGGTAACGGGAGATTGCCGTCAGGCATCTTGCAGAAGCGTCTGCCACGTGTGCAGCCGGGTTGTATATCTGATAAATTTATACAACAGGCGTTTTCCTGCTTTCCGTTTGGAAGGCGGCAGGCTGATTATTGCTCTATAGGTTGGGGTTGGTTTGTTCTGTTTTGTCTGCTGCCGGTCTTTTACGCCGTATCCGATAAGATTTTATCTTTTTTGTTTTGTTTTTCAAGTTTTATAATTACTTTTGCGGTAGGAATATCTCCCGTTACCTACAAAGTAATTCCTTTGTAATAATCTGTATCATAGTAATATACAGAAAATATATCCCAGCCATCCTTATCGGTTTCCGCATTTCTTTACGTAAGCAATAATTTTCTTGTTGGCCTTGTCCAGCGCTTCGTTTTCGAAGGTTTTCAGATAGGTTTCCGTGACCTTTACCGATGAATGCCCCAGTGCGTTGCTTATTACTCCCACGGTGACTTTGGTGTGGAACGCCGTTGTGGCCCATGTGTGTCGTGCGGTGTAGGAGGAGAGTTTTCCTCTCAGTCCGAGTGCGGTTGCCAGCAGTTTGAGCTTCCGGTTGAAGCTCCGCAAGACCTGCTGGTAATGCCGGTATTCTTCACGTCTTCCCAGCGGGAAACGGCAGTTTTCGTCCCCCAGTATGTTGAGCAGGTAGGGCGAGCCCGTGCGGCGGTCGGCGCATTGGCGGATAAGCTCTGCCGCTTCGGCGGTGACGTGTACACGTATCTGTCTTCCCGTTTTCTGTCTGCAGTAGGTAATTACCCCGTCCTTGAAATCGCATTTGCGCAGCCTTGCAAGGTCTGCAAAGGGCATGCCCCTCAGCAGGAAGAGCAAGGCGAACCATATCTGCGCTTCTTTCAGTTCCCGGCGCACGGAAGCGGAGGTGTCAAGGGTCTGTCCCATTTCGGCGGGGAGCAGGGCGCGTTTCACATCGGCACGGGTTCCGGTATATACATGCTTGAACAGTCCGGGCACATATCCGGTAAGGCCCGCCAGCAACGCGCGGTTGTATACGGCCCGCAACATGCGCAGGTAGGTTGACATGGTGTTCAGCTTGAGCATCCTCTCCAGCAGGTGCCTTTCGAACTTCTGTATCGTGGCGACATCAAACACTTTCCGCATCCGTATTTCGGTTTTGGGGTGTTGGCTTTCCCAGTACCGTTGGAAAGCCCGCAGCATGCTGCGGTATACATGGGCGGTTCCGAACCGCCCTTCGTCTTCCAGCTCCTGTATGACTGAAAGCGTAAAGGTTGTTAAATCTTTCATGATCCGTTAGTTTTATAATATTTACAGTCTTTGCGTGCGCCATTACCGCACGCGATATACTATATTGCATTTTATTGGATTTTGTTTGTTTGCGGGCAACGCTTGCGGATAACTGCCATTATCTGCAAGTGGGGGATGCCGGGCGAAGTTTTTCTTGAAGGTCAAAAACGTTTCAAGGAAGAAAAGTACTGATATATTTTAATATATCAATTCTTTCTTTATTTCTTATGTGTCCGGCAAATGTTCGGAAGGCTGTCCGCTTAAGGGCGTAATCCATTGAAGGACAGCCTTTATAGGTGTACGCCGGGGTGTCCGGAACGCTGTCCATGCCAAAAGTGGCTTAAGATAGGGTAAAACGCATGGTCTGCCGGAGTGAAACAGATGGTCCGTATGGCACAAACAGACGGTCTGTTCGGTGCAAACAGACCGTCTGTTTGTATCTGATTCCCGTGGGAAAAAAGCGGGAAGGGTATTTTTAAAGAAAGCATGCACTTATTCCTTCCTTTCCCGTTTGGATTGTGCTTCCGGGCGGGATTTCTTCTGGGGGATGCTGTCCGGGGCGGACGTGTCCTCCTTCACTTGTTTTCTTTTCAGCCTTTTCAATTTCCACTTGTTCCAAAAGAGCAGTTCATTCCACTTGTTGAAATCCTTCTTGAAGATGATGCCTATACCCTGGGTAGTGAGGTTGGTCTTGGTATAATAGCGGTCGTTGGTTTCGTTATACGCTTTCAGACGAATATCGCCGGAACGGTTTACGAGCCATTCGGCTTGGAAGTCGCCTACGAAGTTGGTGTTCGCCATCGGGTTATCGCGATAGCCGAAGTTACCGTTTATGAGCAGGCGGTTATTCAGCAGTTGCCCGGAAAGCATTGTCTCGAATTCCATGTCCGTCCAGCCTTTTTCTCCGGTGCTGAAGTTTGTGCCGAAGTTCCAGTTGTTGCTGTCGATAATCTGCGAGAGTGCATTGTTCAGTTGTCCGGAAAGGGTGGATGAGAGTACGCTCGACATCATGTTGGAGTTGCCGGTGGCGTCCACATTCTCCGGAGTATAGAACTTGCCGATACCCAGAAGGTAGAGTATCTGCATGTTCATCTGCTCGTCCGTAGGGATATAATTCCGTACCAACGCCTGTACTTCGTCGCGTTCGTTGGGCAGCTCCAGGCTCATTTTGATGTCCGGTGAGGTGAGCTGTCCGGTCAGCGCCATGAGGCAGTTAACCTTGATGTTGGTCTGGTTGACGTAATTGCCGGCATCGGGAACGAGGTCGTTCAGCGAAGCGGAGTTTACAAGATAGCCTGCCTGGATGTCGAGGGTGGCATTGAGCGGCGCGCCGTTAAAGGTGATGGTACTTCCGTCTTTGATGATGAAGTCCTTGCGGATAACCTCTTGCAGGCTGAATTTATAAACTCCCTGGCTGATACGGTAGCTGCCGAACATCTTTACATCTCCTTTATTGTAGAACTCGGTGCGGATATTCCCCGTACCTTTACCGCTGATATAGTCTCCTGCAATGGGGTCCATGATGATTTTCATGGTGGCGTCCGGAGTTGCGTCTATCAGGAGATTCAGCCGTATGTCGGTGTCACTTTCCTTTTCCATGACTTCTTTCTGCGCCTGCTCGTATTCGGACATCAGCATGATGGAATCCTGGAGCACGCGGCGCGGTGTCTTGTCTACGAAACGTATGAACTGGTTGCTCACTGCCGAGGCGACACCTTCTTTCATATAAGTGAAGTTGGTGTTGCGGTTGGTGGTCATTGCCACGTCGATATTCACCCCGTCTGCCGCATTGCCGGCAATGGTGGCGTTGCCCGTGCCATACACCGTGCCGTAGAAGGGGAAGTCGGGCGATTCTTTGGTGTTCATTACCAGCATATTGTCCACATCGAACCGGAAGCGGTATTCCAAATCCTTGAAATGCCGGTAGTGCAGGTAACCGTTGGCTCTGCCCTGATGCCCTTGCGTATCGAAGATGCGGTTGTTGCGGAAAGTAAGTCCGCCCGGTTCGATAAGTATGCTGTCTTTCAGGGAGAAAGTAGTGTTGAGTACATCTACCTTGAGGGAGGCGTCACCGAATACGCGGCCTTCCATTGTCAGCGCCTTGAACTTGCCGTAGAAATGTACGTGGCCGCTGGCACGCCCGTTGAATTCGGGGGTGATGCTCTGCATGTAGTGGTGGATGAACTTCAGGTTGGTGCTGTCGGCTTCGATTTGCAAGTCGAGCGCACTGGTGGGCTTTATGGGGTAGATGTATCCGTATACATGGCTTTTGGCAATGTCTTTCTCGCGGATACGGGCATCCAGGTAGATGCCTTTCACGTCGTGGTGCCATTCGCCGTGTATGTTGGCATCGCCTAAAAGACCCTCGTTCAAGCCGAGGTTGCGTATGAACAGGTCGGTACTCATTACCGGCTTTTTAAGTATTCCGCTGGCATATGCCGGGCCCGTGGCCTCGCCTTTGAAGTTGACACCCAGGTCGGCTATATCGAATACGTATCCTATGTTTATCTCTTTCAGGTTCAGGCGTACGGTGTCCTGAGGTTGTTCGGATACGGTTCCGTTGATTTGCAAGTGACGCTCTTTATGGCTGAAGTAGAAATTGTTGACGTGCACTTTGCCCGAGTCGACCACGATTTGCGAAGGGTGTATCTTCCATACGGTGTCGTTGAGGATTACGTTCGTTTCCTGTACGTTGACAATCGTTTTCAGGGCGGGCTTCTCTTTCTTGGCTTGGCGGGAGGATTTTGTGTGTATTTTGTTGTCGCCAGCTTCTTGGGAAGAGTTGCGGACGAATTGAGTGAGGGCGGCTACCTTGCCGCTGTAAGTTACAGCGCTGCTGTTTCCCCAGTTGAATACGGTTTGTATCCGGTCGTCCTTTGCCTTGGCTTCGAGGGCTACGTTTACCGCGCCGGTTGTTTTCCGGTTGGTGAAGCGGACTTTTGCCTGGAACTGTTCGCCCGGATTTTCGCAGAGAACCACACCCGACTCAAAGAACTTTCCGCCGTAACTCAGCCGTGGAAAGTACCCCTCTACGCGCAACCGTTGCGCTTTGTCGTTGAAATAACCCTTCAGAGTAGAGTGGGTATATACTTTCAGCGGTATCTGGAATACGGTGGAGAGTATCTCCGTATCGTAAATATGGAGGTCGAAATGGAAATTGTTTTCTGTTTTCTGCGGTTTCCTGGCGGGTTGTATCAGAGCCGGGATGTAACGCCGCATGATGTTGAGCACGCTGGCGGGCAATGTCTGATAGGAATAGTCGCCTTCGATAGTGCCGCGCAGGAAATTGGAACTGATAGTCAGCCGTTTATGACGCTCATCGCCCTGAGTAGCGGCAATCCGCAGGTTGTCCATGAAGAAGTTCTGTTCCGGAGCGATGTATTGGAGACTGTCGACGTTGATTTCACCGTTCATGTCGTTGATGGAGCTACCGGTGAAGTCGGCTTTTATTTTTACGGCCAATTCCGTGTCCTTGTATTTGGGCGTGAGGTGCAGGGTGTTAGGGCGGAAATGGTCGATAGCGGCACGGAAGTTGAAGGTGGGTGTCTTGCCGGCAGTATTGATAGAGCCGTTCAGTTGTATGGCTCCGTTTTCGTCGTTGAGCGATACGTTACCGTTGAAGCCGCCTTGCTTATACTCTCCGTCCAAAGTGATGTCTTCGTAGGTATAGTCACTGTAGTCTATGGATGCCACCAGCCCTTTCATGGTAATGGCGGGGTATCTTTGGGCGTAATGGTTGCCTTTGACGTCCATGTTGAAGGTGACTTTTCCAAACTTGTCGTTGTTCAGCATCCTGCCCAGTTCGAATCCGGTTGTCTTTACCGCACCCGAATAAGCGAAATAGCCCTTGTCTTTGTCGGAACTGAGTTTGACGTCTGTCTTGATGGTGCCTATATCCGTGCGGACTTCGCCATAGGTCACCAGGTCCGTGAAGTATCCGGAAATCTCTCCACGGAAAGATACCGTGCCCAGATTCTGCAATACCGGAGGAACTCCTTTGTAATCTTTACTCAGGTTGCGTACAAAGAATGCAATGCCGTCCGGGTCGGCATATAAATTGGACAGATTGCCGAATATGTATGCATCTTGCGGATGAGACAGGTCTTGCAGGGATACATTGCCTTTCAGCAGGAAGTGGTCGTTGGAAGAGATAAGCAGTTTCGGACAGTTGAGCCGGTTGACCGTTCCGGCGGCTTCCATTTCCAACTTCAACTTCTCCTTGAAGGGCTTGAAGGCAGGCACGAATGCCGATATATCCTGTAATGCTACTTCCGAAGGCAGCATACGGAACGAAAAACGGACATCATCGGTGAAATGGCCGAGTGACTCCAGGCTGTCGTATTCCATACGGATGGTGTCCATTGCCAAAGAGGTGTTGGGCAAATCTATGGCGAAGTTCTCTATCCGCATCTTCCGGTCGTTGGCTATTATCTTCAGACTCAGCTTTTTCAGTTCGAAGCCGGAGTGCTCCTCTTCAACGCTCATCCGCTTGATGGCAGCGTTGACCGAGTCGTTCTGGAGTGCTTTCAACGAGATGTTGGCAAGAATGTTGGACAGGCGGATGTGTTGCGGGTTGAACTTGCCCGGAGTGCTTTCGGCCGACAACACATCGTAAGATACCTTTCCGCGCCGTATCAGGAGTGAGTTGATGCGCAGGTCCAGATTGCTCTTCTTCTTGACGGTGTCTTTGGAAGCGAAAGCATCGAGCACGAATTGGAAGTTGGTGCTTGCCTGGGGAGTAGGTCTTTCCAGATTGGCATTGAAACTGAAAAGCTGTACGTTGCCGATGGATATCTTTCCGCTGAATAGCGGCAGTATCTCGAACTTAGCGGACAGACGGCCTATTTTCAGCAACTCTTTTCCCGATTGGTCGTTCAGTACCAGGTCGTCGATGATAATCCGGTTCAGCAGTCCTATGTTTATCCGCCCTACTGTGAGCTCGCTGCCTAATACGGTGCTCAGCTCCTTGGCAACGAGTACAGACATGCGGTGCTGGACATAAGGAATGTTCAGCAGCAAAATTATTCCGATATAGAGTCCTAACACTATACCGATTATCCAGCGTACTGTCGTTTTCAGCGTTCTGATAGGCGGTTATTTTTTTAATTCAGCCAACAAAAATATGAAATAATACGTTATGGATACTACTTTTATCACTACTTTTGCAGCGTTTAAACGTAAATAAACACTATGAGTACAATAATCTTAGGAATTGAATCTTCATGTGATGATACTTCCGCAGCGGTCATCAAGGACGGCTACCTGCTGTCGAATGTCGTTGCCAGTCAGGCTGTTCACGAAGCTTATGGCGGGGTAGTGCCCGAACTGGCTTCGCGTGCGCATCAACAGAATATAGTGCCGGTGGTGCACGAGGCTTTGAAACGTGCCGGAGTTACCAAGGAAGAATTAAGTGCCGTGGCGTTTACGCGCGGTCCGGGACTGATGGGGTCTTTGCTGGTGGGCGTGTCCTTTGCCAAAGGGTTCGCCCGTGCGTTGGGGATACCTATGATAGATGTCAATCACTTGACCGGACATGTATTAGCTCATTTTATTAAAGCGGAAGGTGAAGAGAATGTGCAGCCGGAATTTCCTTTCCTTTGCCTGCTGGTTTCCGGTGGCAACTCTCAGATTATTTTAGTAAAGGCCTACAACGACATGGAAATTCTGGGGCAGACAATTGATGATGCCGCAGGTGAAGCCATTGACAAATGCTCCAAGGTAATGGGACTGGGTTATCCCGGCGGACCGATTATCGACCGGCTTGCCCGCCAGGGAAATCCTAAAGCCTTTACTTTCAGCAAACCGCATATTCCCGGACTGGATTACAGCTTCAGCGGCTTGAAGACTTCGTTTCTGTATTCCTTGCGCGACTGGATAAAGGATGACCCCGATTTCATCGAACATCACAAGACAGACCTGGCGGCATCACTGGAAGCTACTGTTGTCGATATTCTGATGGATAAGTTGCGTAAAGCGGCAAAACAGTACAAGATAAAGGATGTGGCCGTTGCAGGTGGTGTATCGGCAAACAACGGTCTGCGAAATTCATTCCGCGAACATGCTGAGAAGTATGGATGGAATATTTTCATTCCCAAGTTCAGCTATACAACGGATAATGCTGCAATGATTGCCATAACCGGATACTTCAAGTATCTGGATAAGGATTTCTGTCCGATGGAGGCGCCGGCTTATTCACGTGTCACTTTATAAGGAAAAAGTATATTGCATATATATAATAAGGTATGAAGACGGAAGAGAAGGTAGGGGAACTGCTGAAAGCAAAGAATTTCTCCCTTTCCACCGCTGAAAGTTGTACCGGTGGCGGAATAGCTGCCTTGATAACTTCGGTTCCGGGGAGCTCGGAGTATTTTAAAGGCGGAATTGTGGCGTATTCCAACGAAATAAAGGCGGATTTGCTCCATGTTTCTGTCGAGACGCTGGCGCAGCACGGTGCAGTGAGCAGGGAGACGGTTGTTGAAATGGTGAAAGGTGCGATGAAAACGTTGAAAACGGATTGCGCGGTTGCCACTTCGGGAATTGCCGGCCCCGGTGGCGGTACACCGGAGAAACCGGTAGGTACTGTGTGGATAGCGGCTGCCTGCAAAAACGAAATTGTAACCATGAAGCAGGAAGGCGATCGCGGAAGGGCGGAAAATGTACAGTCGGCTATTCAAAATGCGCTGTTTACGCTCTGTAGTATGCTGAAATGAGGAAAAAATATTCTCGTGCAACGAATTATTTTAGGAAAAACTTGTTTCGTAACGATAAAAGTGCTTACTTTGCGCTCTGTTTGAAATAAGTATAGATAAAAACTATAAAATAAAGATAGAAATGTCGAAGATTTGTCAAATTACCGGAAAGAAAGCCATGATTGGCAACAATGTTTCACACTCAAAGAGAAGAACAAAAAGAACCTTTGATTTGAACTTGTTTAACAAGAAATTCTATTATGTAGAACAGGACTGCTGGATCAGTCTGAGCATTTGCGCCAACGGTCTGCGCATTATTAACAAAAAAGGTTTGGATGCTGCTTTGAAGGATGCAGTAGCTAAGGGTTATTGTGATTGGAAAAGCATTAAAGTAATTGGCTAAAAGTAGAGGAGAATAACTGATTATGGCAAAGAAAGCAAAAGGTAACAGAGTACAGGTGATTCTGGAATGCACAGAACACAAGGATAGCGGTATGCCGGGAACTTCTCGTTACATTACAACGAAGAACAGAAAGAACACTACCGAGAGACTGGAGTTGAAGAAATACAACCCGATTTTGAAGAGAGTAACAGTACACAAGGAAATTAAATAATAATAGTATAACCCATGGCAAAGAAAACAGTAGCAAGTTTGCACGATGGTTCTAAGGAAGGTCGTGCTTATACGAAGGTTGTCAAGATGGTTAAGTCTCCGAAGACCGGTGCTTACATCTTCGATGAGCAAATGGTTCCTAACGAAAAAGTACAGGACTTTTTCAAGAAATAAGATAAATGCAGTTGCTGCAAGGCACTGATTACTTATAAAGCTCCTCTCGCCGATATATCGGCGGGGGGATTTTTTTTGCTATTAAATCGTTTCGGCTTTTATTATTTGTTAATTTTGTTATATCTTTGTGGCATAATGTATTGTACAAAAAAGTAGACTATGGGATTTTTTAGTTTTTTCTCAAAAGAAAAGAAGGAAACATTAGATAAAGGATTATCTAAAACAAAAGAGAGTGTGTTCGGGAAGATTGCCCGTGCTATAGCCGGTAAATCGAAAGTGGATGATGAGGTGCTGGATAATCTGGAAGAGGTGTTGATTACTTCGGATGTGGGCGTAGAAACTACGTTGAAGATTATAGAACGTATCGAGAAGCGTGCCGCAGACGAGAAATATATGAATGCGAAGGAGCTGAATGTGATTCTGCGCGATGAAATCGCTGCTTTGCTCACAGAGAACAACTCGGATGATGTGGACGACTTTGAAACTCCTGTTGCGAAGAAGCCATACGTGGTTATGGTAGTGGGAGTGAATGGTGTAGGAAAAACCACGACTATAGGCAAACTGGCTTATCAGTTTAAGAAAGCCGGCAAATCCGTTTATCTGGGTGCTGCCGATACTTTCCGTGCGGCGGCGGTGGAGCAGCTGGTTATCTGGGGCGAACGTGTGGGAGTTCCCGTTATCAAGCAGAAAATGGGTGCTGACCCTGCTTCTGTGGCATTTGATACTTTGAGTTCAGCGGTAGCCAATAATGCCGATGTGGTGATTATAGATACCGCCGGGCGTCTGCATAATAAAGTGGGTCTGATGAACGAGCTGACCAAAATTAAGAATGTAATGAAGAAGGTTGTGCCGGATGCTCCGAATGAGGTACTGCTTGTTTTGGACGGTTCCACCGGACAGAACGCATTTGAGCAGGCCAAGCAGTTTACTTTGGCAACGGAGGTTACGGCAATGGCTGTAACCAAGCTGGACGGAACGGCTAAAGGCGGTGTTGTAATCGGAATCTCCGACCAGTTTAAGATTCCGGTAAAGTACATCGGTCTGGGAGAAGGTATAGAGGACTTGCAGGTGTTCCGTAAAAAAGAGTTTGTCGATTCGTTGTTCGGAGGGAATGCATGAAACGGAAAACCATTGATATCATAACATTAGGCTGCTCTAAAAATTTAGTGGACTCGGAGCATTTGATGCGCCAGCTGGAGGAAGCGGGTTTTCATGTGACGCATGATGCCGAGCGTCCGAAAGGAGAGATTGCCGTAATTAATACCTGCGGTTTCATCGGCGATGCAAAAGAGGAGTCCATCAATATGATTCTTGAATTTGCACAGGCCAAGGAAGAAGGCGAACTGGAGAAACTCTATGTCATGGGTTGCCTTTCGGAACGTTACCTGAAGGAACTGGCGATTGAGATTCCTCAGGTGGATAAGTTTTACGGCAAGTTCAATTGGAAAGAGTTGCTGCAGGACTTGGGTAAGGCATACCATAAGGATCTGCACATAGAGCGTACACTGACCACTCCCCAGCATTATGCCTATCTGAAAATATCGGAAGGGTGCGACCGCAAATGCTCTTATTGTGCCATTCCTATTATTACGGGCCGGCATGTGTCGCGTCCTATGGAAGAAATCCTGGATGAGGTGAAGTATCTTGTGGCTCGCGGAGTGAAAGAGTTTCAGGTTATTGCGCAGGAGTTGACCTATTATGGCGTAGATTTATATAAGAGGCAGATGTTGCCCCAATTAATCGAAAAAATCTCGGAAATTCCGGGTGTGGAATGGATACGTTTGCATTATGCTTATCCGGCTCATTTCCCGATGGATTTATTCCGCGTGATGCGCGAGCGTCCCAATGTATGTAAATATATGGATATTGCCTTGCAGCATATCAGTGATAATATGCTGGAGAAAATGCGCCGTCATGTTACCAAAGAGGATACTTATCGGCTGATAGAAAAGTTCCGTGAAGAAGTGCCGGGAATTCATTTGCGTACTACGCTTATGGTGGGGCATCCAGGAGAAACGGAAGCTGACTTTGAAGAGTTGAAGGAGTTTGTCCGCAAGGTGCGCTTCGATAGAATGGGGGCATTTGCATATTCCGAGGAGGAAGGTACGTATGCCGCTGCCCATTACGAAGACAGCATTCCTCAAGAAGTAAAGCAAGCCCGGTTGGATGAATTGATGTCCATCCAGCAAGGTATTTCCGCCGAACTGAGCGCGGCAAAGATAGGCAGGCAGATGAAAGTGATAATCGATCGTTTGGAAGGTGATTACTATATCGGACGTACGGAGTTCGATTCTCCCGAAGTAGACCCGGAAGTGCTGATTGAATGTGGTGATGAACCGTTGGAGATTGGCGGCTTTTATCGGGTAGAGATAATAAATTCCGATGATTTCGACCTTTTTGGACGGATTATTTAAACATTTCCTTTCGTACTTCTTGTGTATGTGGGGAAGATTTGCTAATATAGCACCGTAGTTCACAATTTTAAAGCTTGGATTTTGAATAACAAAGAATTTACTTCGGAATTGTCACGCAGGTTGGGGTATACTTTGAAGGATACTTCGGAATTGGTTACATCTTTACTGTCGGATATGACGCGGCAACTGGAAGAAGGAAATACGATTTCCATACAAGGCTTTGGAACATTCGAAGTGAAAAAGAAAGCGGAACGTATATCCGTAAATCCAACAACCAAACAGCGTATGCTGGTTCCACCTAAACTGGTGCTGACTTATAAACCCAGTACCTTGCTAAAGGATAAGTTTAAGTAATCTTTCTTTTAAAATCTTCCATATTATGAATGAAAAACTAAACATACAGGATCTGATTGACTTGCTGGCTGAAAAGCATGGCATGAGCAAGAAGAATGCCGATAGTTTTGTGAAAGAGTTTTTCCAACTGATTGAAGAAGCGTTGGAAAAAGACAAGTATGTGAAGATTAAAGGCCTGGGCGCTTTTAAACTGATTGATGTGGAAAGCCGGGAGAGTGTAAATGTCAATACTGGGGAACGCTTTGAGATACAGGGCCATACCAAAGTCTCATTTACTCCGGAGCCTGCTCTGAAAGATATTATCAATAAGCCGTTTGCGCATTTTGAAACAGTAGTGCTCAATGAAGGTACTGTTTTAGAAGATACCCCTGTAGATAGTGGCAGTGAGGAAGATGAAGATACGGAGCAGAAAGTGGAAGATGTTGTGCCGGAAGTGGTTGCCGGTAGTACGGTTGAGATACCGGAGATTGCGGAAAAAAACGATAGTCCTGTCGAATCGGAACCTGTAGAAGAAACCGTTGCTCCTGTGGAGACTGTGGCTTCGGAGGAAGTTAATGAAGAGAGGGTGGAGGTTATCAAAACTGCCGGCCCGGCTGAATCTTCCGCAATGAAATACTTCATTGCCATCGTGGCTCTTGTGGTATTGCTATGTGCAGGAACCGTCGCTTATTTGTATTATCCTGATTGGTTTGACGGACTATCGGCTGAACAGCCTGTGGAGGAAACCGCTGGCAATGAAGCTGGCAATGAGGCAGGTAATACGGCTTTGATGGATAGTGTCGGTGTTAAGGATAGTGTGGCGATTGCCGTAAAAGATACTGTGTCGAAGAAGCTGATTGCTGAGCCTGTAATAAAACAGCAGGAAGCGCCGGTTGCCGTCAAACAGCCTGTGGCAGCTGCTACATCTGCTTCCCAGCCGAAAAAACAGAAGAAAGTTGAGTATGTACCCGATTCTACCAATTATACCATTGCAGGAACGCAGGCGACATACACGATAAAGCCGGGTGAGACATTGACCAGAGTGGCTCTTCGTTTTTATGGAACTAAAGCGTTATATCCATATATAGTAAAGCATAATCCGGACGTTATCAAAAAAACGGATAATGTACCTGCGGGCACAACAATAAAGATACCTAAATTAGTGAAGAAGCAGTAAAAAGATACTGCTTCTTTTTTGTTAAATACTCAGAGCTTGTTTAAAAATTCTTGAAGAAGTATTTTTTTCAGTTCCTTTTGAGTTTCTTCCCGGTCTGTTTTCCTCTTTTTATCCGTTACATAGCCTGCTATGCTCTTAGTAAAAACAGAAAAATATTTTCAAAGAAGAACTCTTGAAAAGAATGCTGAACAAAATTAAACAGGCTCTAAACTCTATGAAAGTAGTTTAATCTAAAGGTTTCACATTGTTTTTTAATAAAAATTAGTTGCTATGGTTAATTTATTCCCGTACTTTTGGAAGCGAATTATAATTACCGGTGTATGGCCGGGCGAAAACGAAAAATTAAACATTAAAATACATTGATTTATGGCTGAAACAATTGATATCCGCGAATTGAACGAGCGGATTGAAAGACAAAGTGCTTTCGTTACCAATCTTACTACGGGCATGGACCAGGTTATTGTAGGACAAAAGCACCTGGTAGAGTCGTTGTTAATCGGTTTGTTGTCTGACGGACATGTGTTGTTGGAAGGTGTGCCCGGTTTGGCAAAAACATTGGCTATCAAAACGCTGGCTTCATTGATTGATGCACAATATAGCCGTATTCAGTTTACACCTGACTTGTTGCCGGCGGACGTTATCGGTACGATGGTTTACAGCCAGAAAGATGAAACTTTTCAGGTAAAGAAAGGACCTGTATTTGCTAATTTTGTATTGGCCGATGAAATTAACCGTGCTCCGGCCAAGGTGCAAAGTGCTTTATTGGAAGCTATGCAGGAACGTCAGGTTACCATAGGTAAGGAAACATTCAGACTGCCTGAACCTTTTTTGGTGCTTGCAACTCAGAATCCTATCGAACAAGAGGGTACGTATCCGTTGCCTGAAGCGCAGGTAGACCGTTTCATGCTGAAGGTAGTTATCGACTATCCTAAACTGGAAGAAGAAAAATTAATTATACGCCAGAATATAAACGGAGAAAGACTGAATGTAAAGCCTATTCTGAAAGCAGACGAGATTATCGAAGCGCGTAAGGTTGTACGTCAGGTATATCTGGATGAAAAGATTGAAAAATATATTGTCGATATTGTATTTGCAACCCGTTATCCGGAGAAGTATGATTTGAAGGAGCTGAAAGATATGATCGGATTCGGCGGTTCGCCTCGTGCATCTATCAATCTGGCATTGGCGGCACGCAGTTATGCCTTCATCAAACGCCGTGGCTATGTTATCCCGGAAGATGTGCGCGCAGTGGCACATGATGTATTGCGCCACCGCATCGGCCTGACTTATGAAGCTGAAGCAAGCAATATGACTTCGGATGAAATCGTCAGCAAAATATTGAATAAGGTTGAAGTGCCCTAATGTAAACAATTTGTTTACTATTTATGTATTACTGAATGGAAACAACTGATTTATTAAAAAAAGTCCGTCAGATTGAGATAAAGACGCGCGGATTGTCCAATAATATTTTTGCGGGCCAGTATCACTCGGCTTTCAAAGGTAGAGGTATGGCTTTTTCCGAAGTGCGTGAGTATCAGTTTGGTGACGATATACGCGACATAGACTGGAATGTAACGGCTCGTTTTCATAAACCCTTTGTGAAGGTGTTTGAAGAAGAACGTGAACTGACTGTAATGTTGCTGGTAGATGTTTCCGGTAGTCTGGAGTTCGGTACTGTGAAGCAGATGAAGAAAGATATGGTGACGGAAATAGCTGCTACATTGGCTTTTTCCGCCATTCAAAATAATGATAAAATCGGTGTCATCTTTTTTTCAGACCGGATAGAAAAGTTTATTCCACCCAAGAAGGGACGTAAACATATACTATATATCATTCGCGAATTGCTTGATTTCCGTCCGGAAAGTCGCCGGACCAATATCCGTCTCGGCTTGGAGTATCTTACGAATGTTATGAAGCGTCGTTGTACGGCTTTTGTCTTATCGGACTTCATCGACCAGGAGAGTTTTAAAAATGCCATGACTATTGCCAATCGGAAGCATGATGTTGTGGCTATTCAGGTATACGACCGCCGTGTAGAGGAGTTGCCTGCTGTGGGGCTGATGAAAATAAAAGATGCGGAAACGGGGCATGAACAATGGATTGATACTTCTTCGCGTGCCGTACGGCGTGCTCATCGTGATTGGTGGGTGAATAAGCAGACGGAACTGAATGATACATTTACTAAGAGCAATGTAGATAATGTGTCAGTACGTACGGACCAGGATTATGTGAAAGCATTGATGAATTTATTTGCGAAAAGAAACTAATCGGAGAATGAAAAGATATTTATTTCTGATAACGCTGTTGACAGCATTGACGGGTAGGGTAATAGCCCAGTCGGTGACAGTGGATGCTACAATTGATTCCTTGCAAATCCTTATCGGGGAGCAGGCAAAGATTAAGCTTCAGGTTTCATTGGACACTGATAAGCGCGCTATTCTTCCTGCTTATACAGATACTTTGGTGCGTGGAGTGGAAATTGTTGATATAGCTAAGCCCGATACACAGATGCTGAATGACGGCAGACGCTCGTTGATAACTCAGGAGTACACCGTAACTTCCTTTGACTCGGCATTATATTATTTGCCCCCAATGGAGGTGCTTGTTGATAATAAGGCATATCGCTCCAAAGCTTTGGCATTGAAAGTGTATTCCATGCCGGTAGATACGTTGCATCCCGATCAGTTTTTTGGTCCTAAACCCGTAATGAAAGCACCTTTTGCATGGGAAGACTGGTATATGTCTATCGCTTGTGCTGTATTGTTTGTGCCGTTCCTGTTGCTGCTTATCTATCTTGTGAAACGTATTCGCGATAACAAACCGATAATTCGCAAGGTGAAGGTAGAACCGAAACTGCCGCCACATCAGTTGGCTATGCAGGAAATAGAACGTATCAAAGGTGAGAAAGTATGGCAGAAAGGACAATCGAAGGAGTATTATACAGAATTGACAGATGCTATTCGTACTTATATAAAAGACCGTTTCGGTTTCAATGCATTGGAAATGACTTCCTCTGAAATCATTGATAAACTATTGGAAATGAATGATAAAAATGCAATATCGGATTTGCGTATTCTGTTCCAAACCGCGGATTTAGTGAAGTTTGCCAAACATAATCCACTGATGAATGAGAATGACGCAAATTTGATTAATGCGATTGACTTTATCAATGAAACAAAGGAAAAAGAAGATGAAAATGCCAAGCCGCAGCCTACTGAAATTACTATCATTGAAAAACGTTCCTTGCGTACCAAGATACTGCTTGGGGCAGGTATCGTTGCTTTAACGGCAGCACTTGCCGGTTCACTGATATATATAGGTTTGGAGCTGTATAACTATTTTGCCTGAGAGTAAAAGCAGGGAGATACGCTTCAATCATAAATCATAATTTGTAAAATTGTAAATATCATGGTTTTTGCCAATATTGAATATTTATTTTTGCTGCTGTTGCTTATACCTTATATAGTATGGTATATCATGAGGCGGAAGAATAGTGAAGCCACGCTTCAAATTTCAGACGCTCGTGTATATGCGCATGCTCCTAAGAGCTATAAGAATTACTTGCTGCATGCACCATTTGCATTGAGGATAATAGCTTTAGCTTTGATTATTCTCGTTTTAGCCAGGCCGCAAACTACTGATAGCTGGCAGAATAGTGAAATAGAGGGTATTGATATAATGCTTGCCATAGACGTTTCCACCAGTATGTTGGCTGAAGATTTGAAGCCGAATCGCCTGGAAGCGGCCAAGGATGTGGCGGCAGAGTTTATCAATGGCCGTCCGAATGACAATGTCGGCATCACGCTATTCGCCGGAGAAAGTTTTACGCAATGTCCGTTGACGGTAGATCATGCCGTGCTTTTAAATTTGATAAAGGACGTAAAATGTGGTCTTATTGAGGATGGTACGGCAGTGGGTATGGGTATTGCCAATGCGGTTACCCGGCTGAAAGACAGCAAAGCCAAATCGAAAGTGATTATTCTTTTAACAGACGGCACGAATAATAGAGGAGATATTTCTCCGTTGACGGCTGCCGAGATAGCTAAAAGTTTCGGTATCCGTGTTTATACTATCGGTGTAGGTACTAACGGTATGGCTCCATATCCTTATCCGGTAGGTGGAACTGTGCAGTATGTCAATATGCCGGTTGAGATTGACGAAAAGACCCTGACACAAATTGCCGGAACAACGGATGGTAATTATTTTCGCGCTACGAGCAATTCGAAGTTGAAAGAGGTATACGAGGAAATAGATAAGCTGGAGAAAACGAAACTGAACGTAAAAGAATACAGCAAGCGCCAGGAAGAGTATCGCTGGTTTGCTCTGGCAGCTTTCTTATGTGTGCTGTTGGAAGTTCTGTTACGTAATTCAATATTGAAGAAGATACCGTAGTATACGCATCCTTTTTCTCAGGATATTGTATCTTGTACAAGTTTAGTAAATAGTAAATCGTAAAAATAATAAATAAAGAAATGTTTCGATTTGAAGAACCTGCATATTTGTACTTGTTGCTGTTGTTGCCCTTGTTAGCAGCCTTCTACTTGTATTCCAATTATCGGAGACGGAAGAATATCCGCAAATTCGGTGATCCGGAACTGATGGCACAGTTGATGCCGGACGTATCCAAATATCGTCCGGATGTGAAGTTTTGGATGGTATTTGTTGTTATCGGTCTGTTTTCTGTATTGTTGGCGCGTCCGCAGTTTGGTTCTAAACTGGAAACAGTGAAGCGTCAGGGAGTTGAAGTGATGATTGCATTGGATATTTCCAATTCGATGCTGGCACAAGACGTACAGCCCAGTCGTTTGCAGAAGGCAAAGAGACTTGTAGCGCAGTTGGTGGATAAAATGGAGAATGATAAAGTAGGTATGATTGTTTTTGCGGGTGATGCATTTACACAGCTTCCTATTACAAGCGATTATATATCAGCCAAGATGTTTTTGGAGTCTATAGATCCTTCATTGATTTCCAAACAAGGTACAGCAATTGGGGCAGCCATTAATTTGGCCTCCCGTAGTTTTACTCCGCAAGAGGGGGTAGGGCATGCAGTGATTGTCATTACTGATGGTGAAAATCATGAAGGTGGTGCAGTGGAAGCTGCTAAAGATGCCGCAGAAAAAGGTATTCAGGTGAATGTTCTTGGCGTAGGTATGCCTGAGGGAGCTCCCATCCCGGCAGAAGGGACAAATGATTATCGTCGCGACCGTGACGGGAACGTGATTGTAACCCGTTTGAACGAACAGATGTGCCAGGAGATAGCTAAGGCGGGCAATGGTATCTATGTGCGTGTAGATAATACAAATGGCGCTCAAAAGGCGATTAGCCGGGAAATTAATAAAATGGCGAAAGCTGATGTGGAAACACAGGTATACACAGAGTTTAATGAGCAGTTCCAGGCTGTGGCATGGATTATTCTGTTGCTTTTGTTGGCAGAAATGCTGGTATTGGAGCGCAAGAACCCTCTGTTCCGTAATATTCATTTGTTTTCCAATAAGAAATGATGCGTATGTTACAGAAAAAATATATAAGCTTTTTTTTATTGCTGCTAATGGCAGCTACAGCTTCGGCTCAGAAAGCCGAACGTGATTTTATCCGTAAAGGGAACCGTTTTTTTAAAGATAGCGTGTATGTGGATGCGGAGGTAAATTATCGTAAAGCTTTGGAGACGAATCCTCAGTCTACAGTCTCAATGTTTAATTTGGGGAATACATTGGCTCAGCAGAATAAACTGCAAGAGGCTATGGAACAATATGTTGCCGCTACAAAAATAGAAAAGGACAAGAATGATTTAGCGCAAATCTATCATAATATGGGGGTGATTTTTCAATCACAGAAAGATTATGGCAAAGCGGTAGAAGCATATAAGCAGTCATTATGTAATAACCCGAAAGATGATGAAACACGTTATAATTTGGCTTTGGCGCAAAAGATGCTGAAAGACCAGCAGCAGAATCAGCAAAACCAGGACCAGAATAAACAGCAGCAACAGGACCAGCAGGAGGATAAAAAGGACCAAAATAAAGATCAACAGCAGAATAAAGACCAACAACAACCGCCGCAACCACAGAAAAAGGACAGTGAGATGTCTAAAGAGAATGCTGAACAGCTTTTAAATTCTGTGATGCAAGATGAAAAAGATGTGCAGGATAAAGTAAAGAAACAGCAGGTTATTCAAGGTGGTCGTTTGGAAAAAGATTGGTAATAAATATAACAGGAAGTAATATATGAGAAAAATAATTGTCTTATGGATGGTGCTGATGATAGTCAGTTTGCGTGCTTTTGCAGATAGCAAGGTTTCGTTTACTGCATCTGCACCTGATGTTGTGGCAGTAGGTGATCAATTCAGGCTGTCATATACAGTGACCACACAGAAAGTGAGAGATTTCCGGGCTCCTTCTATAAAAGGTTTTGATGTACTGATGGGTCCCAGTCGTTCACAACAAAAGAATGTGCAAGTTATCAATGGGCAGACAACCTCTACAAGTAGCATAACATTTACTTATATATTGATGGCTACGGCTGAAGGTAGTTTTACTATACCCGGGGCTACTATAACGGCAGAGGGCAATCAGATGGTTTCCAATTCTGTGCACGTAAAAGTTCTTCCTGCTGATAGAACAAATGGAGGGGCTTCCGGAAATAGTGGAAGACAAAGTGGTTCTGCAAGTCGTGCTTCATCAGGAACATCAGTATCGAATAACGATTTGTTTATTACAGCTACTGCCAATAAGACGAACCTGTATGAGCAAGAGGCTCTCTTGTTAACATATAAGATATATACTTTAGTAGACTTGAGAGGTTTTGACAACGTGAAACTTCCCGATTTTAAAGGGTTTCATTCTCAGGAAGTCGAATTGCCTAATGACCGTAAATGGAGTCTTGAACACTATAAAGGAAGAAACTATCAGACGACCGTATACCGTCAATTTGTATTATTTCCGCAACAACCGGGAAAAATAACGATTGATGCGGCACGTTTTGATGCATCTATAGCCAAGGTTACTCATGTGGACGATCCTTTCGAAGCTTTCTTCAATGGTGGTTCTAATTACGTAGAAGTGAAGAAGACATTAATGACCCCTAAATTGGTTGTTGATGTAAAAGCTTTACCGGATGGTAAGCCTTCGGGATTTTCCGGAGGAGTGGGAGAATTCAGTATTTCTTCTTCTATAAATAGTACGAATGTTAAGACAAACGATGCTGTTACTGTGAGGCTTGTTATTTCGGGTACGGGTAATCTGAAATTAATCTCTACTCCGGAAGTTAAATTCCCAGAAGACTTTGAAGTCTATGACCCGAAGGTTGATAATAAGTTCCGTTTGACAAATGCCGGACTCTCCGGCAGTCAGGTGATTGAGTATCTTGCCATTCCCCGTAATGCGGGAACATATAAGATTCCTGCTGTAAAGTTCAGCTATTTCGATATTAAATCTCGTACATACAAGACTTTAACGACCGAGGAATACGAACTCCATGTAGAAAAGGGAAGTGGTAATGCAGCTCAGACTATTGCCAATTTTACTAATAAAGAAGATTTGAAAGTTTTGAATGAGGACATACGTTATATCAAGCAGAATAACGTAACTCTTTCCCAAAAAGGAGATTTCTTCTTCGGTTCTTTGGCTTATTGGCTGTTTTACATAGTGCCCGGCATTGCATTTGTCCTGTTCTTCATTGTTTATCGTAAACAGATTGCAGCCAATGCCAATGTTGCTAAAATGCGTACGAAGAAAGCAAATAAGGTTGCTGTGAAACGTATGAAGTTAGCGGGGAAATTGTTGGCAGATAACAAGAAAGATGCATTTTATGATGAAGTATTGAAAGCATTGTGGGGATATATTAGCGATAAATTGAGTATTCCGGTTTCACGTTTATCTAAAGATAATGTCGAGGGAGAGCTTCTCAATTACGGTGTTGATGATGCACTGATAAAAGATTTCCTTGATGCATTGAACAATTGTGAGTTTGCCCGTTTTGCTCCCGGAGATGATAATCAGGCTATGGATAAAGTTTATTCAGATTCTTTGGAAGTTATCAGTAAAATGGAAAACTCTATAAAACATTAAATTGGGAGGATGTATAATGATGAAGAAAGTAATATCCTTAGTATTTGGTCTACTGATAGGATTAGCTGTTTGGGCGCAAGGAACGGCAGATACTTCGGCTTCTGCCAAAGATTCTGTGTCTATAGGTTCGCATACGGAATTTTCTGCAACTAAATCAGCTGACAATGTTACGAAAGCACAAGGTGACAGTGCATATATGCGTAATGATTATGCTTCTGCCATTCAAATATATGAGAGCTTATTAAAAAAAGGTGAAGCTGCTGAAGTTTATTATAATTTGGGTAATAGCTATTATAAAGCAGACGATATAGCAAAGGCAATTTTAAATTATGAACGCGCTTTGTTATTGCAACCGGGTAATGCAGATATTCGCGCTAATTTGGAAATAGCACGTTCCAAGACGATAGATAAGGTAGTTTCTGTACCTGATATATTTTTTGTAGCTTGGATTAAGTCGTTGACAAATTGTTTAAGTGTAGATGCTTGGGCTAAATTAGGTATTGTGTTTTTTATTCTTTTGCTTATCTCGTTTTCCCTATTCTTTTTTTCCAAACAGATTATCTGGAAAAAAAGCGGGTTTATAGCGGGAATTCTATTTTTGGTATTTACTGTACTAAGTAATATTTTTGCTTCGGAGCAGAAAAGTGAATTACTGGATAGGAATGATGCAATAGTCTTGTCTCCCAGTGTTACAGTACGGAGTACTCCCAGTGAAAGTGGTACTGGTTTATTCGTTCTGCATGAAGGGCATAAAATTGAAATTAAAGATAATTCCATGCGCGAATGGAAAGAGATTCGCTTGGAAGATGGTAAGGTAGGGTGGATTCCTGCTTCTGCAATAGAAGTGATTTAAGAGTATTCATTGCTGAATATAGAAGCCCGTATGAAATAAAGGAAACTATTTCCTTTTACTTCATACGGGTTCTTTTTGTATTTATGGGAATGTTAAACATATAATGGAAAAATACAGATAAATAGTTTGTTTTATCTTTTTTTTTCCTTAAGTTTATAGCGTGATAAAGAAATAACAAAGTATTAACCATTAAATTTATGAATATGAGAACGATAACATTTAATGAACTCCGTAAGATTAAAGACTCATTGCCTAGTGGTAGTATGCATAGAATAGCCGATGAACTTGGACTTAATGTTGACACTGTAAGAAACTTCTTTGGCGGTCATAACTTTAAGGAGGGTAAAAGTGTTGGAATTCACTTAGAACCTGGTCCGGATGGCGGTTTAGTAATGATTGATGACACTACCGTTCTTGATCGGGCTTTAAAAATTTTAGATGAAATGGCAGGTGAAACTGCTGAACCTGTTCAGGCTTAAGAAAAGAAAGTAAAGAAGGATCCCAATTGCTGAGAAACAATTGGGATTTCTTGTTTGTTTTGTAAATAAATATAATAGACGACTTATGGAAGATAAATTAGTAACATTAGCGATTCTTACGTATGCTAAGGCACAAATACTAAAGAATGTTCTCGAAAATGAAGGTATTGAGACTTACATCCATAATGTAAATCAAATACAGCCGGTTGTATCTTCCGGTGTGCGTGTTCGTATAAAAGAAAGCGATCTACCGCATGCTTTGAAAATTACGGAAAGTTCGGCATGGTTGTCCGAAGAAGTAGTGGGAGAGAAGATGCCCCAAATAGAGAAAGGCAGTAATAAGGTCTTGATTCCTGTCGATTTTTCAAGTTATTCATTGAAAGCATGTGAGTTCGGTTTTAATTTTGCAAAAAACATAGATGCTGAAGTAGTTTTGCTTCATGTATATTTTACACCTATCTATGCGACTTCATTGCCATACGGTGATGTTTTTAATTATCAGTTGAGTGATGAAGAGAATGTCCGGAATATATTGCAGAAAGTACATTCGGATTTGAATGCTTTGTCCGATAAAGTAAAAGCTAAAGTTACATCCGGAGAGTTTCCTGATATAAAATACACTTGCGTATTGAGAGAAGGCATTCCAGAAGAAGAGATATTACGCTATTCTAAAGAAAATCGTCCGAGAATTATCATCATGGGAACGCGTGGTAAGAATCAGAAAGATATTGATTTGATTGGTAGTGTAACCGCTGAAGTTATCGAGCGTAGTCGCGTACCGGTTTTAGCCATTCCGGAGAATACACCGTTCAAAGAATTTAACGCTGTAAAACGTATTGCATTTATTACGAATTTTGACCAGCGCGATTTGATAGCTTTTGATTCATTAATTAATAGTTTAAAGCCATTTTGCTTCTCTGTTTCTTTAATACACTTAGCTGATGTAAAAGACACTTGGAATGAGATAAAGTTGGGTGGCATTAAAGAGTATTTCCAAAAACAGTATCCGCAATTGGAAATTCATTATGATGTAGTGAAGAATGATGATTTCCTTAATAGCTTGGATGAATATATTAAAACTAATCACATAGATATTATTACATTGACATCATATGAGCGAAATATATTTTCTCGTTTGTTTAATCCAGGAATTGCCAGAAAAATGATTTTCCATTCTGATACACCATTGTTGGTTATCTATGGGCGGCCTAATTGAAATGATAATTTTAATCTGTCTAGGTAAGGATGTGGGCTACCGCTAAATGCTGAATTAGTTTTAGTGGAGTCCACTTATTTTTTATCTTTTCATGGTTATACTATTACATGTCCCATTTCCTATGTTTATGATGTAATATCAATATTATGTTTAATATGTAACACCATAAACTAAAATAAACCTTTATCCTTTATCCTTCTCTAATTTGGAAGAAAATTATACCAAAGATAGCTTACATATTCAAGCTATCTTTGGTATAGTAGCAATTCAATTATTGCATCAATTTTTCTATTTCATCAAATTCAGGACCCATTTGTAAGTTATAATAAACTCTGTATAATCCATTTAGCCACAAATCTTTCTGTTCAGGTTTCAGTTCTCTTGCTTTTTCATAATTAGGTCTTGCCTTTTCATAGAAAACTTTCAGTGTAGCTTGGTCTTCTTTGTATTTTGGATTATTGACATCAGTAGTAGCTTTTTCAGAGAAATCCTGAGCTTGCAGGCAATAGATTAAGCCCAAGTTGGAATATGCTTCTGCATAGTTAGGATCTACTTCAATGGTTTTGTTGTAGAATTCAATGGCTTTTTCATAATCTTTCATGTTATGATAAAGGTATCCTTTTACGTACAAATAGAATGTGTTATTAGGATCTTTAGCCAACATATCATCTGCAAACTGCATTGCTTCGTCAAACTTATTATTATTGCTATAATAATCAATCAGATGTCCAAAGAAGAATGAATGTTCAGGATACTTTTGAATACCATCTTTTAAGGAAGCGATCCACTTGACAGTATCACCTTGAGCTTTCAATGCTGTAGAAATAAATTCCATGGCATATTTACCCACTTCTTTGTCCTCCTTTGCATAAGGTGCATATTTCAACACGCTTGGATAATCTTCCATTTTGGCTGCAGCTAAGCTTGCATAATAAGCAATTTGGGGCAATACAGTATCTGTTTGAAGCAGATTCTCCTTTTCAAACATAGGATTGATGGCAATGTCTACATAAGTTGCGAAGAAATCCAAAGCCTCTTTATTCTTATCTAAATTAAAGAACTGGATACCACCGTTAATCAGGTTGGGACGCGCAGCTAATATAGCAGCACTGTTCGATCTTCTGAACTTATTTTTGATTTTACCTTTTTCGTTAGGAATCTGTGCAAGTTCATCGCATTTAAAGTAGTATTTGCACATATTCAGTGCGCTGTTATACACTTTAAGAGTATCATAAGGCTTTCTTAAATAAGCATTCTCCATTTCCTTTTCATTGATTCTCTTTTGAATAAAGCCGGCTACATCCCATGTTTCGGCGTTGTCTTTGGTTTCAGCATTGTTCAGAGCTTCATTGATGAGCTTCTCTGCTTGTGCAAAATCCGGTTTTACGTCGTTAGCGATGCTTTTTGCCTCTTTCACGCTCTTTTCCTGAGCGAAGGTAAAGCCTGCCGCAAGTAGTAAAACCATTGAAAATAATACTCTTTTCATGATTGTAGAAAATTTTAAATTAATATTGTGTCTATTCTTCATTTTCATTGTTTACTATATCGTTCTGAGTTTTTTCTGATGCATCGCTATCCTCTTCTGCAATGATATCCTCTTCGGTTTCCGAGGTAACTTTACATACGGAGCCAATTTCATCATTACGTTTTTCAAGATTAATCAGTCGTACTCCCTGCGTAGCACGTCCCATTATACGAACATCTGCTACTTTCAGACGGATGGTGATACCTGATTTATTTATAATCATTAAATCATTCTCATCTGTTACAGACTTGATTGTTACCAGTTTACCGGTTTTATCGGTGATATTCATAGTTTTTACACCTTTACCGCCACGGTTCGTCTTACGATAATCCTCAATATCGGAACGCTTACCATATCCTTGTTCTGACACAACCATGATTGTCTCAGTTTCAGGGTCTTTGATACAAATCATTCCGACAACTTCGTCTTGTCCGTCTTCATCAAGCGTCATGCCGCGTACACCGGTAGCTGTACGTCCCATTACGCGTACGGCACTTTCGTGGAAACGGATGGCACGTCCGTTACGATTGGCAATGATAATCTCATTGTCACCGTTAGTCATGCGCACTTCAATTACGCGGTCATCTTCGCGGATTGTAATGGCATTGACACCATTTTGGCGAGGACGGGAATATTGTTCGAGCAATGTTTTCTTAATGACGCCATTCTTTGTGCAGAACAGTACATAATGACTGTTAATGAAATCCTGATCGTTCAGGTTCTTCACGCGCAGGTATGCATTTACGGCGTCATCAGAGTCTATATTCAACAGGTTCTGAATGGCGCGTCCCTTAGAGTTTTTGGTTCCTTCGGGTATCTCATATACTTTCAGCCAATAGCACTTACCTTTTTGAGTGAAGAACATCATGGTATTGTGCATTGTTGCAGGATATATATGTTCTACAAAGTCCTCATCGCGTGTCTCTGTTCCCTTAGAACCTACCCCACCGCGGTTTTGGGCACGGAATTCGCTTAACGGCGTACGCTTGATATATCCCATATGAGAAATGGTAATAATCATTTCATCGTCTGCATAGAAATCTTCCGGGTTGAATTCTTCCGATGAATAAACTATTTCAGAGCGGCGTTCATCACCGTATTTAGTTTTAATCTCGATTAATTCATCTTTGATAACCTTGCGGCAGAGTTCGTCGTTAACGAGGATTTCTTCCAGATAAGCAATCTGCTTTTGGATTTCCTCATACTCGGCATGGAGTTGGTCCTGCATGAGTCCGGTTAACTGGCGCAGACGCATTTCTACGATGGCGCGCGATTGGATTTCAGTCAATTCAAAACGCTCCATCAAACCGCTGATTGCGTCATTCGGAGTTTTGGCGGCACGGATGATTTTGATTACCTCGTCAATATTGTCCGATGCGATAATCAAACCTTCTAAGATATGGGCACGTTCTTTAGCTTTACGCAAATCATATTGTGTACGGCGGATAACTACGTCGTGACGATGCTCTACGAAATACTTGATGAGGTCTTTCAGGTTCAGCAAGCGAGGACGTCCGTGTACCAATGCTACGTTGTTTACGCCGAAAGAAGTCTGCAACAATGTCATTTTGTAGAGCTTGTTCAGCACTACACTGGCGTTGGCATCGCGTTTTACGTCGATGACGATGCGCATACCTTCGCGGTCAGACTCGTCGTTGGCATTGGAAATGCCCTCTATCTTCTTTTCGTTGGCCAAATCGGCGATGGATTTGATTAATTCGGCCTTATTTACTCCGTAAGGGATTTCGGTTACAACGATTTTGTCATGCGTGGAAGATGCTTCAATCTCAGCCTTGGCGCGCATTACAACACGTCCGCGACCGGTCATGTAGGCTTCGCGCACACCGCTCATACCATATATATAACCGCCTGTCGGGAAGTCGGGAGCTTTGACGTAAGTCATCAAATCTTCGATGTCGATATCATTGTTGTCGATATATGCGACGCAGGCATCTATCACTTCGGACAGATTATGGGTTGGCATATTCGTAGCCATACCTACGGCGATACCGGAAGCACCGTTGACAAGAAGATTCGGAATGCGGGTTGGCATTACGGTGGGTTCCAGCAACGAGTCGTCGAAGTTGGTTTGCATGTCTACAGTCTCTTTATCAAGATCCTGCATCATTTCTTCTCCAATCTTTTGCAAGCGGCATTCCGTGTAACGCATGGCGGCTGCGCTGTCACCGTCCACAGAACCGTAGTTGCCTTGTCCGTCTACAAGCATGTAGCGCATAGCCCACGGCTGTGCCATACGGACGAGAGCGCCATATACGGATGAGTCACCGTGCGGGTGATATTTACCTAATACCTCACCGACAACTCTCGCAGATTTCTTATAGGGTTTATCCGACGTATTTCCCAGTCCCATCATACCGAAAAGAATTCTTCGGTGAACAGGTTTAAAACCATCTCTAACATCCGGAAGGGCACGTGAAACAATGACCGACATGGAGTAGTCAATGTACGATGACTTCATTTCCTCCTCGATGTTAATCTTTATAATTCTGTCTTGTTCAAGCATTTAAAAAGATTATTAATTATACATTTGCGGGTTTGTGAAAAACCACGCTAAAGTACTGCTTTTTTACGATATACAAAAGTTTTCCCTCATAAACTTTGTTGCAGATTTCCATGCTTGAAACCCCGTTTGGATGTATGGTTTTCCGTTTGATGTATAATCGGTTAAAAATAAGACAGATACAAGTACCAGAAAGATACCTCCCTTTGGTACTCGGTGTACCTTACTAAGGTACGAGCCGTACCAAGCTTAGGTATATGAAGTTTCTTAGGTTGGTACATCGAATACCAACCGTTGGTACGGATGAAATTCCCACGTATTATAATATAATGTGTAGGGCGAATCGGAAAGATGTGATTTATGGCACGGGATTTGTATATTATTAATCCAGTTTATGGTATGCAATATAAAGAAATGCGTATCTTTGTCAGTCAAAACCTTTAATTAAGGAGATAAAAATTATATGAACAATCAATTTTCACAAAGAGTTTCTGATATTATAACTTATAGCAAGGAGGAAGCCAACCGACTGAGAAATAGATATATCGGCCCGGAGCATCTTCTGCTCGGCATGCTACGTGACGGTGGAGGAAAAGCTATCGAGATATTGATGAAACTCGATATAGACTTGAAGCAAGTAAAAAAGCGCATTGAAAGCTTCTTGAGAGATGCCGAAGACGATACCCTATTACCCGATGCGGATGTGCCATTGTCGCCAATGGCCGCTAAGATATTGAAGATGTGCATTCTGGAAGCGCGCATTTTAAAGAGTGCAACAGCCGATGCCGAACATGTGTTGTTGGCTATACTGAAGGATGGCGACAACCTGGCTGCTACCGTCCTGGAAGAAAACCGGGTGAATTATCAAGCTGTATTTGAACAGCTTACAATGCAATCTACCAACCCGAATGCTGGTATGGGATTTCCGGAAGAAGAGGAAGAAGACGATGAAGACATGAATATGTCCCATCCCTCTCGCAATGCAGGACAGGGCACGGCTTCTTCTGCACAGACTGCATCGAAGAAGTCTTCCAATGATACTCCGGTCCTGGATAACTTCGGTACGGACATGACACGTGCGGCAGAAGAAGGCAAGCTCGATCCGGTTGTAGGGCGTGAGCGTGAGATAGAACGCTTGGCGCAGATATTGAGTCGTCGTAAGAAAAACAACCCGGTGCTGATTGGTGAGCCGGGTGTCGGCAAGTCGGCTATTGTAGAGGGATTGGCACTGCGTATCGTTCAAAAGAAAGTATCCCGTATCTTGTTTGACAAGCGGGTGGTAATGCTCGATATGGCCTCTGTTGTAGCCGGAACCAAATACCGCGGACAGTTTGAAGAGCGCATTCGCTCCATTATCAACGAGTTGCAGAAGAATCCGAACGTAATCTTGTTCATAGATGAGATTCATACTATTGTAGGCGCCGGTGCAGCTGCCGGTTCTATGGATGCAGCCAATATGTTGAAGCCGGCTTTGGCTCGCGGCGAAATACAATGTATCGGTGCTACCACGCTTGACGAATACAGAAAGAATATTGAGAAAGACGGTGCTTTGGAGCGTCGTTTTCAGAAAGTTATAGTAGAACCCACTACTCCGGAAGAAACGCTACAGATACTGAGAAACATAAAAGAGAAGTACGAAGACCACCATAACGTGAGCTATACGGACGAAGCGTTAGAGGCATGTGTCAAGTTGGCAGAGCGTTATATAACCGACCGTAACTTCCCGGATAAAGCCATTGATGCTTTGGACGAAGCCGGTTCGCGTGTGCATCTGACGAACATTAATGTTCCCAAAGAGATTGAAGAGCAGGAAAAGCTGATAGAAGAGGCACGTGTTTTGAAGGCTGAAGCCGTAAAGTCGCAGAACTTTGAACTGGCTGCCAGTTATCGGGATAGAGAGAAAGAACTTTCCGCTCGCCTGGATGAAATGAAAGAGGAATGGGAAGCACGTCTCAAAGACGACCGTCAGCTTGTTGGAGAGGAAGAAATAGCCAATGTCATATCGATGATGTCCGGTATTCCGGTGCAACGTATGGCTCAGGCGGAAGGTCTTAAGCTTGCAGGTATGAAAGAAGATTTGCAGGCAAAAGTTGTGGCTCAGGATGCTGCGATAGAGAAACTTACCAAAGCCATCCTGCGCAGCCGTGTAGGCTTGAAAGACCCTAACCGCCCTATCGGAACGTTTATGTTTCTCGGTCCTACCGGCGTGGGTAAAACGCATTTGGCCAAGCAGTTGGCTAAATATATGTTTGGTTCCAGCGATGCGCTGATACGCATTGATATGAGCGAATATATGGAGAAATATACGGTGTCCCGTATGATTGGAGCGGCCCCGGGGTATGTCGGTTATGAGGAAGGCGGGCAGTTGACAGAGAAGGTACGCCGGAAACCTTATTCCATAGTGCTGTTGGACGAAATTGAAAAAGCTCACCCGGATGTGTTCAATATCTTGTTGCAGGTGTTGGACGAGGGACGTCTTACTGACAATTATGGCAGAACGATTGACTTTAAGAATACAGTCATCATCATGACCTCCAATATCGGTACCCGCCAGTTGAAAGAGTTCGGTCGTGGCGTAGGTTTTGCGGCACAGGCACGTACGGATGATAACGAGTACTCGCGCAGTGTGATTCAGAAAGCATTGAACAAGACCTTTGCTCCTGAGTTCCTGAACCGTCTGGATGAAATCATAACGTTTGACCAGCTTTCGTTGGATGCCATTACGAAGATTGTGGATATAGAGCTGAAAGGTTTGTATGAACGGATTGAAGCTATTGGCTATAAGATGGTTGTAGATGATGAAGCCAAGAGATTCCTTGCTGCCAAAGGCTACGATGTGCAGTTTGGCGCCCGTCCGTTGAAGCGTGCCATTCAGAATTATCTGGAAGACGGACTTTCGGAGCTGATTGTGTCTGCCGGATTACAGCCCGGTGATACGGTTAATGTTTCTGTCGATAAGGAAAAAGACGAGTTGAGTATAACCAAAGCTTAACAAGCCTTTATAATAAAACAGTCAAAATGTCAGTTCTCCGGGACTGGCATTTTTTTTGTGTTCAGTTTGCCAAAACAATAAAAATACAAATCTAAAAATATAAACTTAGTATGCAAAAAGGAAATATTGGGGTAACTACAGAGAATATCTTCCCCGTTATCAAAAAGTTTTTGTACAGTGACCATGAAATCTTCCTTCGTGAGTTAGTCTCTAATGCCGTCGATGCTACCCAGAAACTTAAAACACTGGCTTCTATCGGTGAGTTTAAGGGTGAACTCGGTGATTTGACCGTGCATGTGTCTTTAGGCAAGGATACGATTACCGTATCCGATCGTGGTATCGGCCTGACGGCAGAAGAAATAGATAAATACATCAATCAGATTGCATTCTCGGGAGCCAACGACTTCCTGGAGAAATATAAGAATGATGCCAATGCCATTATCGGTCATTTCGGACTTGGCTTTTACTCGGCTTTTATGGTTGCCAAGAAGGTCGAAATCATCACCAAATCCTATCAGGATGGTGCTAAAGCCGTGAAATGGACTTGCGACGGTAGTCCGGAGTTTACCATCGAAGATACGGACAAGGCAGAACGCGGTACGGATATCGTTCTTTATATAGACGACGATTGCAAGGAATTCCTTGAAGAAGCGCGCATCTCTTCTCTTTTGAAGAAGTATTGCAGCTTCCTTCCTGTTCCCGTTGCATTCGGCAAGAAAAAAGAATGGAAAGACGGCAAGCAGGTTGAAACATCCGAAGATAACATCATCAACAACGCTAATCCATTGTGGACGCTGAAGCCCAGCGAATTAAAAGACGAGGATTACAAGAAGTTCTATCGCGACCTCTATCCGATGTCCGATGAACCCTTGTTCTGGATACATCTGAACGTGGATTATCCGTTCCATCTTACTGGTATTCTGTACTTCCCGAAGGTAAAGAGCAATATAGAGTTGAACAAGAACAAAATCCAGCTTTATTGCAATCAGGTCTATGTAACGGACTCTGTAGAGGGTATTGTTCCAGACTTTCTGACATTGCTGCACGGTGTACTCGATTCGCCGGATATTCCGCTGAACGTATCCCGTTCCTATTTGCAAAGTGACTCCAATGTGAAGAAAATCTCTACATATATTACGAAGAAAGTATCCGACCGCTTGCAATCCATATTCAAGAACGACCGTAAGCAATTTGAAGAGAAGTGGAACGATTTGAAAATCTTCATCAACTACGGAATGCTCACACAAGAGGATTTCTATGATAGGGCAAAGGATTTCGCCCTTCTTTCCGATACGGACGACAAGTATTATACCTTCGAAGAGTATAAGACCTTGATAAAGGATAGCCAGACGGATAAGGATGGCAATCTGATTTATCTGTATGCCAACAACAAAGACGAGCAATACAGCTATATCGAGGCTGCCAAGAATAAGGGATATAATGTGCTGTTGATGGGCGGCCAGCTTGATGTTGCCATGGTAAGCATGCTGGAGCAAAAGTTCGAGAAAGTGCGTTTTACCCGTGTAGACAGTGATGTCGTTGACAATCTGATAGTGAAGGAAGACAAGGCGAAAGATGTCTTGGAAGCCGATAAACAGGAGGTTCTCTCTGTTATCTTCAAGAGCCAGTTGCCGCAGATAGAAAAAACAGAGTTCAATGTAATGGCTCAAGCCTTGGGTGAAAATGCTTCACCGGTCATGATTACTCAAAGCGAGTACATGCGTCGTATGAAAGAAATGGCTAATATCCAGGCAGGAATGAGTTTCTATGGCGAAATGCCGGACATGTTCAACCTGGTATTGAATGCCGACCATAAACTGGTAAAGGAGATTCTGGCTGATGAAGATAAGGAATGTGCGGCTGCCGTTGCTCCGATTCAAAAAGAAATGGACGATGTAAATACTCGTCGTAATGAATTGAAAAAGAAGCAGGAGGGCAAGAAAGACGAGGACATTCCTACAGCCGAAAAGGATGAGGTAAATGATTTGGATAAGAAGTGGGAAGATTTGAAAAACCGGAAAAATGGATTGTTTGCCGACTATGCCGCTCAGAATAAGGTTGTCCGTCAACTTATTGATTTGGCATTGCTTCAAAATGGCATGTTGAAAGGTGAAGCTTTGAATAATTTTGTAAAGAGAAGCATCGATTTGATTAAATAAGCCCCTTTAGATTTCTATTATAACAGGGCATTGCAGCTAATATGAGTTGTAATGCCCTTTTTTTGTCTGTTTTTTCGTAATAGGTCTGTTTTTTTTCGTTGGATACGAGGTTTTTGGAAACAATTGTCTATATTTGAGCATTGAATAAATTAGTATATTTCACTCGAAACCGTATTCATGAAAAGATTTTTTTTGTTTTTGTCAGTCTGTTTATTGCTTCTGCCGTTTGTGCAAGCTCAGAAAGTAGGACTTGTTTTGAGTGGCGGAGGTGCGAAAGGCATGACCCATATCGGTATCATTCGCGCTTTGGAGGAAAACAATATTCCTATCGACTACATTACGGGTACTTCTATGGGAGCTATCATAGGTTCACTCTATGCTATGGGATACTCTCCCGATGATATGGAGGCTTTATTGCGTTCCGAAGACTTCAAACGCTGGTATTCAGGACAGGTAGAACCCGAATACGGGTATTATTTTAAACAGAACCGGCCGACCCCGGAGTTTTTCAATATCCGTTTCTCCTTTAAGGACTCGCTGCATATCAAGCCTCAGATACTTCCTACAAGCATGGTAAATCCCATTCAGATGAATCTGGTCTTTGTGGAGCTATTTGCACGGGCTACGGCTGCATGCAGCGGCGATTTTAACCGCCTGTTTGTGCCTTTCCGGTGTATTGCCTCCGATGTATATAACAAGAAACCGTTGATTATGCGTAGAGGAGATTTGGGAGATGCGGTACGCGCTTCCATGAGTTTTCCGTTTGTTTTCAAACCGATAGAGATTGATAGCGTTTTAGCTTATGACGGTGGAATTTATAATAATTTCCCCACAGATATTATGCGTGAGGACTTTAAACCGGAAGTCATCATAGGTAGCGTGGTAGCCGCCAACCCCGGTAAGCCGAAAGAGAATGATTTGATGAGCCAGCTTGAAAATATGATTATGCAGAAGACGGATTATACTCTTCCGGATTCTTTAGGCATTATTATGACATTCAAGTATGACGATGTAAGCCTTTTGGACTTTGACCGTTTGCAGGAGTTGCACGATATCGGCTATAACCGGACTATCAGTTTAATGGATTCTATAAAAGGCCGTATTCATCGGAGGGTAAGTGCGGAAAATGTTCGTTTAAGGCGGTTGGTCTACCGCAGTAATTTGCCTCAATTCCGCTTTAGGGACATCTATATAGAGGGCGCCAATCCACAACAGCAGGCGTATATCAAAAAAGAATTTCATGACGAAGACCATGAGGTGTTTACATATGAAGATTTGAAACGTGGATATTTCCGTTTGCTGTCTGATAATATGATATCGGAGATTATACCTCATGCTGTATATGACTCTGAAAACGATTTGTATTCGCTGCATCTGAAAGTGAAAATGGAAGATAATTTTTCTGTAAGGATGGGTGGAAGTGTATCGACAACCAGCTCTAATCAGATTTATTTGGGGTTGGGTTATCAGGACTTGAATTATTATTCCAAAGAAATAACCCTTGACGGCCAGATTGGCAAGGTATATAATAATGCGCAGCTTATGGCCAAGATAGACCTTCCTACCCGTATTCCAACCTCCTACCGCCTTATTGCTTCTTTAAGTACGTTCGATTATTATAAAAAGGACAAACTCTTTTCTAAGAATGATAAGCCCTCTTTTAACTCTAAAGATGAACGTTTTGTCAAGTTGATGGTAGCCTTGCCTTTTTTGGCCAATAAACGGGCGGAAATAAGCATCGGATATGGGAAACTTCAAGACAATTACTTTCAGTCCAGCGTGATTAATTTTGACAAGGACCGTTCGGACAGGAGTACCTACAACCTTTTGGGAGGGGCTATCGGATTTTATGGGAGTACGCTGAATGCACGACAGTATGCCACTAAAGGGTATTTTGAAAAACTGGTGGCACAGGTCTTTAGCGGAAAGGAGAAATTTATACCGGGAAATCCGACGGAAACGAGTGTTACGACTAAAGAAAGGCAATCTTGGCTGCAAATTTCTTATATGAAATATGCCTATCATACTATGAGTCCCAAATTTACTTTGGGATGGATGGCAGAGATGCTGTATTCATCGAAGAACTTTTCGGAGAATTATACGGCAACCATGTTGCAGGCGGCAGATTTTTCTCCTACTCCTCATAGTAAGCTGATGTATAATGAAGCATTCCGGGCCAACCAATTCTTGGCAGCGGGTATCAAGCCTATTTTTGTTTTCAATAATATGTTCCAATTCCGTTCTGAATTTTATGGTTTCGTACCGATATTTCCTATTAAAAAGAATGCATTGAACAAAGCTTATTATGGAAAAGCGTTTTCGCGCTTTGAATATATAGGAGAAATTTCTGTAATATGCCAATTGCCCTTTGGAGCAATATCTGCATATGTAAATCATTATAGCTCACCGAAAAAGGAGTGGAATGTGGGGTTGACACTCGGCTGGCAGCTGTTTAATTATCGGTTCATCGAGTAATTTTTTTCAAAAAAAGTTTGCGTATCTCTTGCTAATTCAAAAAAAGTACGTATCTTTGCACCCGTAAAACAAACAAGGCCGCGTAGCTCAACTGAATAGAGTAGCTGACTACGGATCAGCCGGTTACAGGTTTG
>ERZ652171.131-NODE-131-length-52518-cov-151.878_pt1 | contig 52518 bp, 48 predicted proteins | sample MGYA00514759_ERZ652171 | MGnify/ENA metagenome assembly ERZ652171 | reverse complement strand
CTCACGTACGGTTCTTAGGGGAGAAGGGGGCAGTAATGCCCTTGACTTACCCGATATTGAAAAGCAGGGTGACTTTTTTGTAGAATCCCCCATCATTCTGCTTGCTGCAATAATCTGGTATTTGAAGATTTACAAGAACGGGATTTATTGTACGTTCCCGCATGCGGTGGAATTACTGAACAAGCCTTATTCGGACCTGTTCACCGTCCTGACTTCCTATCCGGAGTTGGAAAACTACCTTTCTCCTTTCATGGATGCATGGAAAGGAGGGGCGCAGGATCAGCTCCAGGGCCAGATTGCTTCGGCAAAAATCCCCCTTACGCGTATGATTTCCCCACAACTATACTGGGTGATGACAGGAAATGATTTTTCGTTGGATATCAACAATCCGAAAGAACCCAAATTACTTTGTGTCGGCAACAATCCGGACAGGCAGAACATCTATTCGGCTGCACTCGGACTATATAATTCCCGTATTGTCAAACTTATCAACAAGAAAAGACAGCTCAAATGTGCCGTAATCATCGATGAGCTTCCCACCATTTATTTCCGGGGGCTTGACAATCTGATTGCAACGGCACGAAGCAACAAGGTGGGCGTACTTTTGGGTTTTCAGGATTTCAGCCAGCTGACCCGCGATTATGGTGAAAAGGAGTCCAAGGTTATTCAGAACACGGTAGGAAATATATTCAGCGGGCAGGTGGTCGGAGAAACCGCAAAAAACCTTTCTGAACGCTTCGGCAAGGTGCTTCAGCAGCGTCAGTCCGTTTCCATCAACCGTCAGGATGTTTCCACTTCCATCAACACGCAGCTTGACTCGCTCATCCCGGCATCCAAGATTGCCAATCTGTCGCAAGGTACGTTTGTCGGGGCTGTGGCGGATAATTTTGGCGAGAAGATAGAACAGAAAATATTCCATGCCGAAATTGTTGTGGACCATGCGGCGGTCAGTGCGGAAGAAAAGACCTACAGGAAAATCCCTTTCATCAACGAATTCAAGGACAAGGACGGTAATGACATCATGATGCAGCAGATTCAGCGTAATTACGACCAGATCAAGTCGGACGCGCAGGCTATCATCAACGAAGAGATGGACCGTATCAAAAACGATCCGGAGTTATGCAAGCGATTGGGGTTGGATAATGAAAAAACATCCAAGAAGGAGTAATTCTTCCTCTCATTTAAATATCAATGAAGTGCGTGGGGGGATTTTCCCGTCAATTCCCCCCCATACTATTAGGTCGGAGCTCTGCAATAGGGGTATTTCTTTCATCTACTTCCCGAACTCCACGACAATCTCCGTCACTTCCCCATGTACTCTTCGCACATTCAGCACCCGTGCAGGAATCCCATGATTGAAGCAGCATTGGATAAATTCCATTCCGATGAACACTCCTGTATTGTATTCATCTGTATCGTTCTTCGTGTTTTTGCAGAAAGTTACGGTTCCTTTCATCTCCTCATTCTTTCTCTTGCGGTATTGCGCCTCCTTTTCAAACATCATAAAGACTTCTCCTCTGACAATCTGCACCTGTTGGCCTTCGGTTTGTAGGAATTGCAGGTAACTTTCCAGCAGGTCTTCCGGGCATCCGCTATGGGATAGCATGTTTCTTATCCCTTGTATCTGAATCGAATTTTCCATTGCTTTTTATTTGGCTATGATTATCTTTTTATCCTTGATGACAAGTGTGTCTTTCCCGCCATGATTCGTCAGGCTTACATCCTTCAAGTCAATACGGCTGTTGGAGATGGAAAACTCCTGATGAATCGTATCATTCCGCAGGAAGTGGATGTCCTGTTTGTACAGGTTCGGAATGGAAAAGAACAGGGCTATGATTCCGCCCATGCAGCATACCATCAACAGGGTAAAGGCAACAAACCACCGCTGGTATTTTCTGTCATCCAAAACCTTCACTTCAATCGGTGCAGGCTCTTCGTTGATTGTTGCCTTTTTCTGGTTGCATATCACGCGGCATCTCAAATTGGGGAATTCATGCAGGCTGAACAGGTCCGGAATCTGTTGCAGGAATTGCAAGTATTGTTTGGTTTCCATCTGCACTTCCAGTTCCATGGTTACACGGATGACACTTCGTTTCATTATCTTGGGTTTTCCTGTTGCCCCCGTGGGTTTGGCTACATTGACAGGACGGATGTCCGATGCGCCTGTGTCTACACTCATGGCAAGCTCCACTCCGGTGTTTCCTAAAGAGGGGGAATCCGTAGGATGGAGTCCAAAAGATGAAGAACTTTCTGCACCTTCATATTCCGCTATCAGGTCTGCTATTTCCCGCACCTCGGTTACTGCCACGTTCTTTGCCTCTGCATTCACAAAGGTTTCCACTTTAGCCTTCATCCTATCAGTCAAAAAGGCCTTTATCTTGTCTTCGCTTTTCTTATGGACTAGGTAGCTGGGATACTTCTTGGTGAAGTTCCGGGCTATGTTTTCCATATAGTCCATTGTATAATCATAGTTACAATCAATAGTTAGAAAAAATACAATGGATAGACTAAACTGATTGGATGTTTGAAAATCATTCATACATTTCTCAATAAACAGTAATTATTAAATCTTTCCGGGCTTCAATGGCTTCATCAAAAATAAAATTCAAATCATCCATTTCTTCTTCATAGTCATAATCACCAATGCCGTTTCCTGCTTCCAACGCTGTATATTGCTGTTTCTTGATTTCCAATTCTGACACCGGAATGCTTATAATGTAAGGAAAATCATTACTGAGCGGAATAGGTATAAAGGTACTCTGTTCGTCCAGTTGCCACAAGTTCTCGGCATTATAGATGATTCGTCCATAATATTCACAGATTATTTCATATACATATCCATACATGAATGCCATGTGGGGAGAACGCTTCTCTCCGTTTACAATGTCAGTGAGTACACTATAAGCATCTTCTGACAGACTTATTTCACTTCCAAAGTAATTATTTAAGCTGTCTAACTTCTCCTTCAGTGAAGAAGATAATTGGTTCAACAAATCCATATCATGCGAACCATAAACGGTTTTTACTTTATCTGCATCTACCAAATAAGCATGAACATAATAACTCATATCAATCTTGTTTTTAGTTGTTACTTACTTTTGACTATCTGCCCAATGAACCATATCGTATGGATAATAGGGTTGTCCTTTCAAAATACTGTCATCAAGCCCCAATACTTTGACCAATGCACCGCTCTCAAAACTCCAATAACCATCATGAATAATACCATATTTATGGTCATTATACCAAGCACAATCAGAATGCCCCCTATACCATTCTTTAGCGAGGTATTTTTTTAAACGTTGCACCGCTAAACTTTTATCTTGTTGAGCTAAACTAGTCACATCTAAAATAGCATGATATGGAATATCATCAAATACACATTTAGAGACTTCTCTATGACTTGAAAATTTATAATTTAATAAAATATCATAAATATGATCTTTTACTCCATTATTCTCTATCATATTATATAATTCTTGAATAATATCATCTTCATAATCAAGCATAATAGCAATTGATAATAGCCATAACATCTGAACATAGTAACCATATGGTGTCCAACATTTTTTCAAAACTTTAATTGTTAAAATATAATCAGATTTTATAGATTCTAATTTCTCTCCCATAGAATACATCGTTACTATAGAATTAACTCTACAATCGAACAAACGTCCATAAAAATCAGGATTAATTTGTTCATCTCCATTTTTTTCTGATTGTTCTATTATACTATTAAATTTTTCTATCCTAGTAGTATACTTAGCTAATTGCTTTATATACTGTTCTTTTGTAAAAAGTTTATCTCTTTGTTCCATATAAAAACCTTTTAATTCAATATTACATCCTATTTTACGGCCATTCAGAAAAGACAAAATCTTTTTTGGTTTTTGCCTCATTACATCCGTTTCTTAATGAAATCTTTTTAATTACAATTTCTTCATTCTCAGAATAAACATGCGAAACGATTCTGTCTATTGTTTTATTCTGAATTGCCGTATCAAGTTTTTCATATTGTTCATCAGACAATATTCCTTTTCTATATAATTTTTCAATTCTAACTAATATCCATTTCATTCCCATTTGTGGACCTGTTTTTTGTGTTTCACTAAGACTTGCAGTTCCATACTTTGTTTCATCTATAACAAAATCGGGTATAGGTGTTAAATTCTCATAAATACCATCAATGCCGTGCCTAATTTTAGAATCCAAGCTGTTAGGTGCATCATCACCAATTCTTTTCAAATTGTATCGTTTGCCATCTACACCTTTCTTTAATTTCTCACTAGTCAGTAAATTAAGGCAGGACTTCATCTCTCCATAGTTGCCTTTTTGTTGATTTCTCGGTTCGTCTTTGTTACCACTTTGCAACAAAGATTTAAACCGTTCTTCCTCTTTTTCTAATATTTGTTTCAATTGCTTCACTTGGGCATTGATAACAGCCAGTTCTGCATCTGATACTTTTAAAGAAGAATTTGCTGTAAAGTTAGTATTCTCTTGAGAAACTTCATTCTTTTCTGTTTCGTTTTTGACAAAATGTTCCGCACTACTTTGGACTGCGGGGTCACTCACTTTCCACACCTTCTCCCTAACCTCCAGATTATTCCTTTTGATAATCCCCGGTGACAAATACAGCACCATCATCATCGGAGAGTTTCCTACACTCATATACTCCTCTATTTTCACACAGAAGCAGTCCCAGAACCGGAAAATGTCCGCAATCTCCACTTCGTTGTAGATAAAATGGATTTCCCCGTTGTGCATGGCTCCTTCGTTCAGCCAGTCATAGAAGAACTGTTCTTCACCCTTGCACTCAAACGCAAGCGTAATCAGGTCTCCCTCGACCGGCAGACACTCCCGATTGCCGATTTCCTCGCATACTTGGATGTGGAGTTGTATGATTTTTCTCAGATTCGGGTCATCATAGTGCCGGATGTGGCACCGATAGTTATAATAGAGTATCGGCACCTCCATTCCTCTTATTTTCAGAATAGTTTCATAAATCATGATAATACAGTTTCAGATGAATGACTATGGTAATAGGTCACGGCTGATCCAATAGTATGTCTGCCCGTTGGACTGGAACGGCTTGCCGGCGGCTTCATCCAGCAGTTTTTTCTTTTCCTTGAAATATTCAATCAGCATGTCCAGCTCCGCATCCGTAATCATTTTCTTTTTCCGCAAGTCCTTGACACGGTAAACTTCAAAGAAAGGATAGTCGGTCGGGCAGGAGGTAAACCTTTGCAAGACCTCTGACAGGGGCATTCTCAGGAAAGTCTTTCTCCCTACCTTGCAATATCTGTCCCTGTTGCGCTCTGAAAGGAAATGTCTGACCAGTTTTCTTCTTACACGTCGGGTTGAGGCATATTCCGGTGCGTTTAGGCTGTCCGTCTTTACACGTACGGTAGATTCTTCGGCATCTGTCTGTAGATAGTCGTCCGGACAGTCGCAGATATCCACCTTCGCTTGCTTTTTCTTTTTGACCGCTTCGTATTTATAGTCTACGATCAGCTTGGAGGGTGCTTCCACATATTTTCTCAACCGTTTGAACTCCTCTTCGTTGACAAGCAGATAATAGTCCAGTGTGGAGGACAGCGAGTCCGGCAGTACGATTGGCTGTGCAGGCAGGCTCCAGGCAGGTTCGGTATCCGGAAGTACGGATAGCATGGGGTGTACCCCCGACTGGCGGATATGGTAATAAGCTGTCATTGTCGAATCTGTCCTATATCGGTGTGTACCCACTTCGTCGAATGCCCTTGCCAGGCTGTTGCTCAGCAGGGTATTGTCAAACTTCACTTGTATCAGCATGGAATCCACGGCGGTGGTCAGTCCTTCCAGTTCCAGCGATTCGTTCTTTTGCGGAAACACCAGCCATCCCTGTGTCATGCTCCGGTTTGGAAAGTCCAGACAATAGGTGTTATGGTTCACCTCCGCATATTCGTTTTCATTTCTGATTTGTTCGGGATATACAATCAGTTCCCGTTTTTTCCGGCTGATGCGTGGTGCCGAGCAGTCTATCATGTTTCCGATTTGCAGCACGAAGTTGTTGAAGTTGTCCGGTTCTCCTCCGTAGAGCTGGAAGCCGATCATGCGGCAGTTGTTTTTTACCAGCTTGTTCACCAAGGTGGAGTCTGCCCACTCGCTGTTGAACCCTTTATCGCCGATGACAACCAGGATATTGGTTTCATCCGGACATTTGTTGAATTGCTCCACTCCGATCCGAAGGCCGGACCAGCTGCCGAATCGTCCGTATGTAGGCTTCAGTTGCTCGGCATTACGTGCTTTGGCGGAAAGGAAATCAAGCAGCTCCATGTAGTCGGGAGTCAGTTTGCAGATGGGGTCTTTCCGGTTGTCCGGTTCATTGAAGGTAAGCACGGCACCGAACCTGAAAGAAAAGCTGTCGTCATTCACCAGTTGCGATTGCAGTCCCTGGATGGCATTCACCACGGCTGGAAACCGTTGGATGGTGTTCTCTTTTCCTTCCAGGACAAACATGAGGTTTATTTTTTGCAGGTCCTTCTCTATCTTGTTTTTGAAAGTCCCGTAATAGATTGGATTGCCGTTGACATTCAGCACATAGCTTTCCCGTTTGTCGATGACCGGCATCGGAAGCCGGGTCCTGAAGCAGAAGCTCGTGTCATTGTTCCGGTAGGACAGTACCGGGCTGTAGCGGATAGCAGGCTGGCTGGCCGAAAATTGCAGTTTCCGCTTCAGGTCGTTGGGTGATAGCGGCAAGGTGTCTTTCCGTTCCCTGTCTTTAAAGACGAGCGTGCTGTCCGGCAGCGAGGTTAGGTCTATATGGAGCTGTTGTTCGGGGGCGGTCAGCAGGCGTCCGTCTATCCATCCGATGACAGCATGCCCTATGCTGTCTGCGTCAAGCTGCGGCTTGTCTGCCACGAGGGGGCATCCTTTGTCTTCCGATATTTGATAAGGATATACGACACTGTAAAATGGAATCTTGCCAGCCTCTTGTGTCAGGTCTGTATTTTTGAACAGTTTTACGGAGTCGTTGGCAAAATACGTTTTTGGGGTGGCCAATGCCACGCTGTCGTTCAGCATGACCACCTGTTTGTTTTTGAATCCGGTAACAATGTCGGTAAAGCCGCTCCGGGTCAGCAACAGGTCGTTTTGGTTGATCCATCCGCAGTATTTTGCCTGTTTCCATTCTTTCAGTTTCCCGTTTTTCAGAATGGCTGGGTCGTATTGAATGACTCTGAGCCAGTCTCCTTTTCGCTTGATGACGAAAAATGCGTCCATGTATTTCACAGACTGCATCTCGTTCTTTCCACTCGGGCTCAGATAGGACGTTCCTGCTTCATTGGCAAAGACAATCCACGGGGTATGCTTGGGCAGTGTCTGGCTGCGGGGAGCCTTTACCCCTTCTATGGAATAGTTCCGCATATATTCACGGGGTACATTCTTTATCCGCGTAAAACGGTGTACCGGTCCGCAGGATGCCATACAGATGATGCATCCGCAAATCCATCCTCCTTTTATGAGTGTCGATATGCAATTCTTTTTCATGCCTCATTTGTTTTTTTGTTCGGAAAAGCGTTCGTGCTGTGTTACCATCAGCTGCATCACACATTCGTTGTTCAGGTTGTCTCCCATATCGACGAACACCTCGTCTATAAGGGTTTTCCTGCGCGCTATGATTTTCAGTCCTTGGCAATAGGAATAGAAATCATTCTTCTTGCTGTTGTTGACGGTTACCGCTATGTCCGGATTTCCGCAAAGGTATTTCTTCAGGATATAATTGTAATGGGTATTGAACGGCTTGCCGTCCACGATGGCTTGCAAGTGTTCACGGATGTCATTGCCGATGATGACAAGTACGTCTGTCGAGTCGTTCTCCGTATATTGGGGAAGGATTTCAATGGTGTGCCGGACCGGATATTGGGTATTCTCCGTAGTCAGCAGAACCTCGTATATGCCGGGTTCTGTATAGGCGTAGAGTGGGTTCTGCTCCCGCGAATCGACAATTCCGGATTCTCCGAACTGCCAGCGCCATTCTTTCGACGGACCGTATCCTTTGAAAGATACGATTTCTCCTTGAAAGGCGGTTGCCGGTGCTTTCATCCTGACAAGCTCGTCGCTTCCGTAATCATCCCGGCTCCTGTGTACTGTGATGATCTGTTTCCTTTCCAGTCCTCCGTCCACTTGAAGGCGTACTTGGTAGCGTCCCGGTTTCTTGAACACGTATTCTCCGCTCCGTTCGTGTGATATGTCCCCGTTGCCGAATTCCCAAAGCCAGGAGCGTGCGTTGCGGGTGCTGTCTGCATAATGGACCGTTTCTCCGGTTTCCACCTCTATGGGGGTCAGTGTCATACGCACGGTGCGGCTGGAAAAGAACAGCCGGATCAGTATGGCGACAAGGATGCACAGCAGCATGGCTGCGATTACGAACAGAATCTTTCTGGTATAAATTTTTCCCATGTCATTTGTTTTTAGTTCCTGAGCGCAAGTCTTCCTCCTTTTTCTGCAAGCCTATCTCGCACTCCTCCAGATTGGCTTTGAACAGACTTATGTTTTGTCCGATACTCCATAGCTGTTTCCTGTCGGACAGCCACATGGCATAAAAGTCGGCAATGTGCATGAACAGCTTGTATCGCTTGTCCCAGCTGTTCCTTTCGTATGTGTTCCGCAGGTTGTTTATCAGATAATGGATGTCGTCTTCTTCATACTGGGCGTAAACGCCCGGTTCAAATGTTTCTATTTTACGGAACAGGGAGTCCACCGGCAACTGGCTTTCCGCTTGTTCCTGCTGGAAATCCTTGATGCGGTTCATCTTGATCTTTACGAACTCTTTCTGCTCAAACATCTTGAAATCTGAGTTCCACATGAAGATTACCAGACAACACGCTACGGTTGTCAGGAAAAAGAACAGGAATACATAGGCATGTCCCATGAATATTTCCCGTTTGTTCATTGTCTTTCTGTTGTTGTCCATGGCTTTCCGTTTTATTGTTTGTTGCCGCCGGAACCCACATTCAGGTTACGCCTTGTTTTCCAGTTGTCCTGGATGCACTGCATCAGGTCTTTCTTCACCATCTCTTCCTGGATATTCAGCAGACGGATGGAGTCTTTTACCCCGAGGAAGATGTTGAGGTTTTCCAGCAGCTGCCTGTAAAGCCTGCAATCTTTGGTGTCCATGCCTTGGACATATTTGAGCAGGTTCATCTTGCGCGTACTGACAACGCTTTGCAGGAGCTTGTCGTTTATTTGCGGTGAAGTGTTCATCAGTTTCATGTACTGGTAGATGGAGTCCATGCTGTTCGACAGGGACAGCTCTTTGGCATAGATATGGTCATATTCCAGTGCCTGCTCCGTGATTCGCTTTACTTCTATGCCGGAGGTTTTCAGGAAACAGGCAAAGATGCTTACCGCAAGGATGGTGCAGCATGTCAGATAGCCCGCGAATCTCAGATAGGCTTTCCTTACTTCTGTGTTGTTTTTCGGTTTCATATAGGATGATGTTTTATATTCATAAATAGGTGCTGATACCCAGATAGGCGCCTTGTTCGGTTAGGGTTCCCAGCCTGAACCGGGCATCTTCCTGCTGGATGATGTAGCGGATCTGTATCTCCTTGTCCGAGGGGAGGAACAGTTCTGTCAGCGCATTCAGTATTTTACTGTCGGCGGCGCCGGGAAAGAAGCTCTCCATCCGTCGGGCGGACAGGGGACCGATTTCCACCAGCATCTGGTAGGTGCCGTCGGCAAAACTGTTTCCCAGAACCATGTCGTCTCCCAGAATGCAGCTTCCCAATTTGGGAATAAGGCGGGAATCCACTTCCACCACGCATTTGTCTCCTCTCTTGATATGTACGGGCACACCGGTCAGAATGGTCATGCACTCGCCGGTTTTGGAGAGGCTCGCTGTAATCTGTTCCATATAGGCCAGCATATGGACAAGCATGACCGCCAGATGGGTCGGCAGCAGTTCCAGTACGGGCCATTGACCGGAAAAGATGCTTACGAAATCCGGATGTACGTTCATCTCGTCAATGCGGCGTTCCTTGTTTTGGAAGGCTACCAGCATATGGTCCAGGGAGATTTCGAAAGGCTTGAAGAAACGGCGGGCGAAAAATTCCTCTTCACGGTGGATGCGGATTTCGTCCAGCACCTGTTCCTTCGATATTTTCTCGGACTGGTAAAGGTTCTTGTGGAATATGCCTTCGGGCAGCTCGTCATAAAGGCTTCTCCTGTTCACATAAAGATACAGATAGTCCGTTAGGTCATAATGGGAATATTCCGGGTGGATGTCATGGATGTCTTTCGAGAATCCGCGCCGGATGTCTCCCCGTCTGAATATGAGAGTACGCTCTGCATCATACCCGGCTTCTTTCAGTCCGCTGGCCACCACTTCCGCCTTGAAGTCGGTATCCGGCAGGTTGAATGAATGGGAATGTTCGTCAAACCGTACTATTTTATCTTGTTCTTCCGTCATGTCAGTTCGCTTATAGGGGATTAGTCCAGTATATTCCAGCGTGACTCGCTCGATTCTTTCGGTTGTCTGGAGCGTTCGGCGACAACGATGTTTTCCTTGTGCTTGCCGATATATTCCAGACGGCTGAGGGTTGTCCACAGGTCGTTGAACAGGTATAGGAAACGTTCCGCCGTAACCATCAGTTGGCGGATATTGTGGTGGTTGTACAGCAGCCCGCAGTTTTCCCTCAGCAGGCCTTCGTAGGCACCGGGAGTGATGCCGTTCCATTCGTTGAAGTATTTCAGCAGATCCTCCTTGTCTTCCTTGTCCATGAAACTCAGGCATACATACAGGCGGTGAGCCAATGTGGAGAATACATTCAGGAAGTGTAGCGGTGAATAGTATTGCCCCTCGTTGCGGAAGGAGAAGTAGATATCGGATATGAACAGCATGACATGGCGGCACAGCATACCGATGTTGGTGGCCAGGCTGGTCTGTTTTTCTGCATTCTCCACTTTGGCAAGGATGTCAAACGAGGCTTTTTCTATGGAATCCACAAGTTGCCCGAATTTGGTATAGTAGCCTTTCAGGTCCGGATGGCTGGACATGCTTGTGCATGGCGGGATGAAGTTTCCGTCCACTTCACAGCGGTTTCCGTTCTTGCGCAGGCGGCCGATCAGCAGAAAGTGTCTTCCCAGCTCGCTTTCGTCGGTCTGTCCGCTCGGCAGCACGCTCAACGCATATTTGGGTAAGGCATTGGGCTGGCGTGGACTGATTTCCTTCTCGTTCGGAATGCCCGAAGGAAGATGCTCGAAAGGGTCTGCCATCAGTATGACATCCCACCGCTTGTCCTTTTCTTCTTCCTCTTCTGCAGGGATATGGAAACTGGCGGTGAGTTCGTCATCTTCACCGGCATCATAATCTATCAGGTAACCTCCGGAAGTAAGGGCGTGGCAACGTTTCAGACGGACTTCCAAGGTGCCTGTAACGAGTTCCGTAATGCTGAAATTGCCGGAAACCGGTTCTCCTTTCTTGAATGGCAGGAGTCCGTAGGTATTGCGGTTCAGATGAAATGACTGGTATTCGCACAACCGGTCCGTAAAGTGGTCTTCCTGTTGGGTGAAATGCCCTTTGTTGACGGGCATTCCGTCCGCCCAGTTTACCAGCGGATATTTTTTCTTTTGGCTCTGTTTTCCTATCATAATGTTTCTATTTAATATTCGTTATACTTTATAAGTTCGTTTGCCACACGTTTGGCTATGATTACATCGTGTCTTTTCAGCTTGTTGCCGGCAAGTGTAACGTCGGGGTCTATATAGCGCCGTCTCTTGAAAAAGGACGGTTTGGTATAGAATACCCATTCGTAATAGGCTCCTCCTTCATTCTTATATACGATGGGCGAAGACGGTGATTTGAGGTTGCAGTCGTCAATCATGCGCTGGAACCACTGCCCGAAGATGACATCCTCGGATGCCTTGCCGGTTATGCGTTCCGATGCGGGATCATCCACCCTGCGGAATATGTCCACATCCATTACGATGCTCCGTTCACGGTTGATGTACAAGGTATCCGAGTCATATTCCTCCGAATATTTCCATACTTTATAAATTTCAATGGGTATGTCGAAATAGCTGTTCACCGTTTGGGAATACAGGAGTGGAAATGCAAAGGGCAGCAGGCAGGTGGAGGCCCAGATGCCGTACTGGAGTTCGTTGCAGAGGTTGAACACTACGGAAAAGAGTCCGGCTCCCAGAAGCATGACCGTAACCGTCAGCAGGCATTGGATGCCGAAAGAAGGCATTTCCTTGCTTGACGCGAACACTTTGCGAAGGATGAGCCGGTTGTAATATCCGGCAGTCCAGTACAGGATGACCAGCAGGATGTAGGCATAAGGCATGAAGTTATAGTCCATGAATCCGGACAGGCTGGGCAGGGCAAGGATTATGCCGCACAGCAGCAGATACGCAATCAGTTTTTTGTTGTTGAGCAGCTTGTTCTTGCGTGCGATAAAATAGGCTGCGATTCCGAAAATCACGGTCAGCAGCGGCATCAGCAGGTACGATGAAATGAGATGTTGGGTAACTGGGTTCATAAGTATGGTATTTATGCTTTATTGTATTCTATGAATATCCGGTAATTGAATGTGTCCGGTGAACAGGCCGAAAGTTTGGTACGCAGGTTGTCCTTCATTTGTTTTTCCTGCGAAGGCTCATCCAGTTTCGTTCCAAGAATCAGATGGACTTCTTTGGTTCGGATCAGTCCTTCGTGCGGCATCGGGCTGATTTCCACCCCGTTCCGGATTTCTGTCCGCACCAGCAGTTCGCCGAGTTCTTTTTTGCAGAAGCTGGCTATGTCGTTCTGTGTCAGGACACGGCCGTGCGAAATGAAGGCGTATTTGTAGATGTCAATCCGTTCTCTGTTTTGGGGGGCTTGTTTCCCGCCGTAGGTGGTACTGACCAGAGCCAGTGTCTTCGGGTCCAGGTAAGTGGTGGCGTTGGGGGACAGGTTTACGCCTGCCTGTATCCGGTTTCCTACCTCACAGTTGGTTGTCCAGTATTTGACGGTAATCTGCCCTTTGCCGGACAGTTCGTCAATCATAAGGTAATAAGGTGTTTCCCTGAACTCGTTCATGTTGTCCGCTGTCTGTTTCATTTGCGCCATCAGTTGCTCCATCTGGATGGTAAGTGCCTGTAGCTTGATGCTTGATACGGCATTGAAGGCATGGGTCTCGTCATCCAGCAGGTCGGACAGATAGCCGAGCAGCTCCTTGGCGGAACGGGAGTCGAAACGCTCGCATCCTCCTTTGCGGATGGAGTAGGTTCCATAGCTTTCCGTGGAATCCTTTGCGGGATAGAGGAGTTCATGGTAGTTCTTTCCGTCAGAGTCCTTCACGCTGTGTACGGACAGAAGGGATTCGTAGCTGCCCGTGCGCAAGGGTATCACCCTGAAAGTTTCCTCAAGGGTGGTCGTCTGTTCGTGAAGCGTCTTGTTCTCTACAGGCACGATATTGATGCCGGCATGGAGTTCTTCAAGGACTTCCGTTGTGAAATGGGCGGGGAACTGTATCTTCACCCATACCAGCTTGTCCTGCATCTTCTCCAGAACGGCCTCTTTGAAACAGGACCGCAGGGTGTCCGGAAGTTTTTTCCTGCAGGAACCGTCGAGTGGAAAGGACTGCGATACCTTCAGAAAATGTTTGCTGTAAATATCCATGACTTCCTTGTCTATGACGGACATCACGTCATAGTCTTGGAAAAAGGCACGGGTTGGTTCTTTCTGTTTGGTTGTCTTTTCATGGATTCCCCCTTCCATCACGACTGTTTTCCCTTCTACGGACCATTCCGTACAGGGGAGCAGGAGCAGATATTCATAGCTCTCCGTAAGGTTGGGAAAATCCAGATAGAAGGAAAAGTCTTCAAGGTCGGAAATGGATTCATCCACCTCCATTCCTAACCAGACGGTACGCGGAGGCATCCTTGTCTCTGCACGGGCAATCATAGTCTTCTCCAAGGTAGGGGCTATCCGGTAGAGAAGGTCGTCGCAGACCATATATTTCACGTCGGCTTTGTGCAGCAGGGTATCGCAGGCAGGATAAAACGATACGCTTCCGGTCGATAGCTTCCGGGTAAGCGAGTCGCTCTCGTAATACATGCCCGATTCCCGGGTTATCAGGTAACACGGTTCTATGGGATAGGCGTGTACGATGCCGTGTGCGGGAAAGGGTGAGGTAAGGATGTCCGGAGTAAGGATTCGGGCGGTCTTTTCCAGCAGCCTTGTCTCGATGGCGGTAAAATCCTCTCCCAGCATATATATCTCGTTGGACAACGCTTCCAGCAGGAGCTTGACAACCGGGTCGAAGTTTTCCGCCTTTTTTATTCCCCAGAAAGCCGCAGCGTATTTCAGCATACGGTTTCTGATTTGCTCTTTATTGTATTTTTCTGTACTCATAATCCTTTCATCGGGTTGAAATCGGTCCTAAATAGATTACATAATAGAAACATCGTTTTTCTCCGGTATGTACCAGGGTTCCATATACATATACTTGTACACGTTTCTTTACGGCGGGAGCGTCAAATACATTGTCCTGTCGGGTGGTGTCATCAATGATGACACGTACATTTACACCTGTAAGCCGCTTCTCGTGCCGGGTAATTGCCTTGGTTATGTATTCCGAGAATTGTCCTTCCCAACGGGTGTGTGAGACAATGCTTTCAAAGTCGAGAAAAAAGATCTCACAGCCGAACTCCTTGTCAAAGGCATGTTCGCCGGGAGCCGTACTGATCAGCAGTTCAATAAACTGGTCGATGGACTCGATTTCCGAGCAGGATGCAAGACGGCTGTTTTCCACATCCTCGCTGAGCAGGGCTTCAAAATCCAGGGGCAATTTGCAAAACTTTGTTTCCATACTTGTCAGTGCCATTCGTTTTCAAATTCTTCGTCTATGAACTTCAGTGTTCTTGCGGCAAACAGAAGGACGATGCTGCTGGAATTGGATATACGGTCAACCTTGCGTTGCAGACGTATGCAGTTCCCTTCCACAAAGCGCAAGGCAAATGCCGCCTGTTGGTCAGGTTGGTCCTTCTGGTAGATCCGTATTTCGCCGTCTTCGCGGGAGTGGCTGTATGCGGCCCATCTCAACAGCTCGTCACCCGGCATCCCGCTGAGGGTACAGGTGACGAATCCGCCGTAGGCTTCACCTTCAGGCAATCCGTCACGGTCTGTATTCCGCTTGAATTGCAGGTCGAATTCTTCAATGCTGTATGTCTCATGGCAGACGGACAGCCGCATCACGTAGCGGTCATCCGGCATTGAGGATTTTTTGTTTTTGAACAATGAAGTGAACCAGTTCATGATTATAAGTTTAAGTGACACGAATCGCCGGTCTCCATTTCCCGGAAGTGGATGAATAGTGAGGTACGGCTCTCTTTGGTTGTTGAATGCACATTGAAATCAAGGCATTTTGCTCCTTTGAAACGGATGATCTCTTTGGGAGTACCGGACAGGCCGGAAGTGTTCATCACCTCTCCGTCCTTCAGGATTCTTGAATTGAACATCCATTCCAAGAGTTCCTCTGTAGGAAATCCGGCAATGCTTACCCGTATTTTACCTCCGTAGGTCTTCCCGGTTACCTTTCCGTTAGGAGTGGTTTCTTTCCGGAAGTCATACTCGTAGCCCAGCAGGTCGTATGCCTGCACTTCCTCATGCTCCGAGGGTTCGGCGGTCCAGAACTTTATATACGATTGTGCACTCATATCCTTATGTTTTTTTATTCTTCTTCACTCATCAGATTGGTTTGCAGCATGGTTGTCAGAGTCCGTTCCTCGTTCATACGTGATTCCACGAACAGTACCGTGTCCTGGCTGTCCAAATGCTTGCGTACATAGGCTCGCAGGTAGGCTTTGAATGCCTGTACCTTTGTCCGATACTCCTCTAATGGAAGGGCAAAGATGTTTTGCGTTCCTACCCTCTCCAGCCCGTATCTCTCCAGCTCGTTTTCCAATGATATTCTTTGCTCATCATCAAAAACAGTATAGATAACCATTGCTTTATATTGTTTCATTTTGTTTATATTTTTAACTAAAACAAATATTTTATATAAACTTTAATAATGATTTACACGTAAATATAAAATAAAGGAAAACTACCAACAAAGGATAAATCATCCAAGAAATAAAAAAAGAAAACCTTTGACTATTTAAAAGTAATGGCTTTTGTTTTATTATCTCCAGTCCTTTTTTCTTTTTTACATAGTATATATATAATGCACGATACATCAGAATATATATAAAAATAAAAAATACAAATGGTAATTTGAAATTAAAATTATCTTTTATTATTATATAAATTATAGCTATTATTGGAAGAAATAATATTCCACAGATTAACATGATAGTTCTTTCATGAGGATTTTCCAGTCTAAATTTATCTCTGTTATAAATAAAAAATTGATAATATATTGCACTTATTAGAAATTTCATTTTAATGATTCTTTGTATGACCTCAAAAAATATATCCACAAATCAATATTAGTATCATTAGGCGAACCGTACTTGCTTTCCCATAATGAATAGGCTAATAAAAATCTTTTTTCTTGATACCATTCCGTCTGAGTAATGATACGACCAAGTTCCCAACCGATACTCCATGCATAAGAATAAACATTGCCTTTGTATCTTTTTATAAATTCGGCTAAGCCAAAAGATGTAATTTCTGATAATAATGTTGTCTTACTAATTTCATCAAAATATCCCTGCTTAAGTAAGTTAAACAGAACATAACCATTTAAGACATTACCTGCATTTTTAAATATTTTTTGCCATTTTAAAGCATCACTGGATTTTCCAAATTTCATAGTTTGATTCCTTGATGGATATTCATAAAAACTATGATATTTAAAATCTTTTCCTAACCACTTATCTTTTGCAATATCATATATGCGACTTTCAGATTCTGATACAACAATTCCTGCAAAAAAATCCCAACTTGGTACCTTTACCTTATTTATATATTCTGTTTGTTGATTATCTACTGATAAACCTGTTTTAACATCATACTTGTTATTAACGAAATCATAATGTTTCCTATAACAAATTGCACTTCCAAATAGAGTACAATCATTACTATCAGGAGTCACTACAATTTCGCACAAAACATAACCTAAATCTTCTACAAAACCAGAATAAGGTATCTCTTCCATGCAAAACCATTCGTATAAATACAATGGAATAGATTGTTCTCGGTTATATTCTCTCATTATAATTATTTTACCCAATTATTAGAAAAATAAATTCCATTTAAAGCTACTGCTTCAGGAGAAAGAATTAGAATTGTTTCTAATCCCATTCCTACATTTAGACTTCTCTGTAGACGATAGCAATACGCATTCGTAAACGCCACCTCAAATATCACCCCGGACGTTCCGGTCTTGAACAGAACTGCCCCGTTCTTTTTCACCCACGGTTTCACAGCCCATCCGTAGATGTTGCTTTTCACCGTCTGCGAAAGGGTTATCATGATTCGTCCCCCTCGCACTTCGCCTTCCGGTTGGTTCTTTAGGTTATCTACTGGCTGGTGAAAACCTATTTTGAACTGTTCCACTGCATATTCGTCGCCGTCAACGCTGAATATGACATTCACATTGCTGTCCACTTGCGGAAAATTAAAAAGTCCCATAACGCTGCTGTTTTTAAAATACCCACTGATTTTCAAACTCTTCTGTACCGAATGCCAGTTTCTGTGCCTGTACGGTCAGTTTGGTCGCAATATAGCTTTTTCCCTGCCGGATATAGCTGATTTCCATATCCACACAGGTCGCTTTCTCAAAGAGTATCTTTTCGAGTGTGGAGCCTTGGTTGTCATGAACTACGATGGCTCCGCTCTGGTATTTACGGGCATCCAGCATCCACTGGATCATGTCACGGTTGGGAAGATGAGGGTAGGTTACATAAAACGTGCCGCCTTTTACCTCGGTCTGTGCCTGTCCTTTGATATCTATCCCTTGGGCAAATCCGAATTCGCAGCCGATGAGCTGGTAGCTGTCCTTGTACATGTCGGTCAGTGAGGAGGCAGCCAGGTTGCCTATCTTTAAGAATACGGTATATCCAAACATACGATACTTGATTATTGGTGAATATTCCAGGTTAATTCATTCTGTTCGTCCAGACCTACCTCCAGACTTTTTCCTTTGCCCAGCTCCTCGTTGATGATAAGCCGTGAAATCGGTCTGCGCAGATAGTTACGGATTACACCTGCCACTTGGCGGGCACCGTATTTGGGTGTGAATCCTTTGTGTGCAAGCATCTTACGGGCATCATCGGTGATGGTTATGCCGATACCCTGCTTGTCCAGAAGTTTTCTGACTCCATTGAACTGTATGTCGAATATTTTCAGGAGTATATCTTCGCGGATGGGGGAGAACGGAACGATTTCAGACAGGCGTGCCAGAAACTCCGGACGGAAATACTGCCCCATCACCTCCATAATCTGGGTGGTCGACGGAACATTGCCGGACTCAAGTTGCTTGGTCAGCCACTCGCTTCCTACATTGGATGTGAACAGCACGATGGAGTTGGAGAAATCCCCTTCCTTGCCCAGACGGTCATGCAGTTTTCCTTCGTCCATGATTTGCAGGAAAATGTCATATACGGACGGATGTGCTTTCTCTATTTCATCAAAGAGGACAACGGCGTATGGCTGTTGCCGTATTTTATTGACCAGCATGCCGCCTTCCTCATATCCCACATATCCCGGAGGCGCTCCGTACAGCAGGGCAGCGGAGTGTTCTTCCTTGAACTCGGACATGTCGAAGCGGATCATGGATTTCTCGTCATTGAACAGTGCCTCCGCCAGTGCTTTGGCAAGTTCGGTCTTGCCGGTACCGGTGGGTCCCAGCAGGAAGAAGGAGCCGATGGGCTGTCCCGGCTTATTCATGCCGCTACGGGATTCCAGGATGGCATCCGTCAATGTCTTCAGGGCCTGGTCCTGTCCGACGACGCGTCGCCTCAGATAGTCTTCCATATTGAGTAACCGTTCCTTTTCCTGCGACTGTATCTTGCCGATGGGGATGCCTGTCTTGCTGGCGACAACGGCGGCTACCTCATAGATACCCACCTCCTCTATTTTCTTCTCTGCAAATTGGAGGAGGACGTTCAATGCGTTTCTCAGATAGCCGGTCAGTTCTTCATACTCCTGCAATTCATGGATGTCCGCTTCATCGGGTATGACTCCTAAAAGGATGGGGCTTAATTTGTTGTGCATTACGAAAAGCAGCGTTTTCAGTTCTTCGGTCTTTTCCTGAAGGTCCTTTTCGTCCTTTTCTATTTCATCCAGCCCGGACAACAGGGTCTCCACATTTTTCTTTCCTGTTTCATTGACCATCTTGATGGCGGAGAGCGTCATGTCCAGCAGACCGATGGCGGAATCAGGCAGACGGCGGTCTTTGATATACCGTTTGGCAAGACGGACACATTCGGCTACGGCTTCGTTGCTGATTCTTACATGATGGTAGTCCACGTATTGTTTCTGCACGGAGTGTAGCATCTGGATAGCAGACTTTATGTCCGGTTCGCTTACCTGTATGACCTCGAAACGGCGGCTGAAAGCATGGTCCGGCTCGATTATTTTGCGGAATTCGTCAATGGTGGTGGCACCGATGACGGTCAGGTCGCCGTGCGACAGTTCAGATTTCAATACATTTCCCGCACCGGTATTTCCTTGTCGGTTGTCCAGCAATACATGGATTTCGTCAATAAACAGGATTGCATTGTCGATATTCCGCAATTCTTTCAGGATGTTTTTCAGGCGGTCCTCGATTTCCCCCTTGTAGGTGGCTCCCGCAATCAGGGAGGCGTTGTCCAGCTCAAATACACGGGTTTCTTCCAGAAACGAGGGTACTTTATGGTTGACTATGTCCCAGGCAAGTCCGTAAACCAGTGCTGTCTTTCCTACTCCGGCATCACCGACAATCAGGACATTGGACTTGCTCCGGCTTCCCAGTATCTCCATGACCATACGGTTTTCACGGTCGCGGTTGATGACCGGATGCAGCTTGTTGGCCGCATCTTCGGTTAGATCCACACAGTATTTGCCCAAGAAGGAGGATGAAGCGGAAGTCGGGGCATAGGACTTCTCCGTAGTGGCGGAAGGACATGCCGGCTGCCCGTTACCTATATATATGGAATGGATATCCTTTTCCAGAATGGGGAAAGACCTGAGCTGGTCGCTGGAAAAAGCGACACCGGGCTTTGCCAGTGCCAATAGCACACAGATGGGATTGATGTCGAACAGCCCGAACTGGATTCGTGCATCGTCTGCGGCACGGAAAACGGCGTCAATCCGTTCCGAAGGCTTGATTTCGGACAACTGGGTGGATTTCGGGCATTGTTCGATATACACGTCCGCCCATTCCTCCAGATAGCCTAAATCCTTGCCTATACTTATTATAAAATCTCTTAACCCTACATCTTTATGAAGTAGAGCCTTCAACAAATGCGAGGGTGTATAACACTCGTTCGCATTTTCACGAGCCACTGCAAGTGCTATGTTAAGCGCAATTTTTACAGAATCATCAAGATTGATGAAACCAACTCCTGTTTCCATAATCGTAAGATTTAAAAATTGCGCAGGAGAACATTGCAAATATAAGGCAAAAAAAATAATTCGGCTATTGTTGGCAGCGTTTTTTTTATGCTTATGGGCATATTTTCGGTAAAAACAAGAAAAAATCATCAAAAGTTCTTTGTAGTTTTCAGAAAATGCCATATATTGGGCGCAGAAATTGAAGGACAAAGATAGGACTGTAGCAGGCCTCCTTTGACCGGATATTTCAAAATCAACTTATTTTTTAATTTAAAACTTTGAGAATATGGCATTTAAAGCGTCATTTAAGTTTTCGGACTCAAGAGAGTTTGATGTACTGACCTGGAGAGTTAAGTTCAATCGTGATGTGGACCCCAAAGGCCGTCCGGCATCTGACATTTATGGTGGCACAATCTATGTGGAAATCGAATCAACTCCCGATACCATTGTGCTGGATAAGATGTTCAAGCAGTACCAGCCCGTAAACGGAAACATCGTCTTCAAGAAAGCGGATGAAGATGCCAAAATGAAGGAATTGGTGTTCGAAAATGGTTATGTGGTGGATTACGAAGAGGCACTGAATGTGGCTAATCCTTATCCGATGACAATCAAGTTCGCCATTTCTGCACAGACCGTGAAGATGGACGAGGCCACATTTGTACAGGATTGGCCGGAAAACAACTAATGGTTGTTTCCTAATCAAAGTTTTAAGGTGCCGGAATATACCAATTCCGGTTATTTCGGCACCAAAAAACATACCGACCAGTCGGATTATTTATTTAAAATCATAGTTTAAGATAGTATGGGAGCAAGTTTTCTGAATTTGGTGGCTACTAAAGTAACCGTGAAAGGAGAAGAACAGAAATTCGTTTCACTGCATCTCCGTCAGGGTTTCAACCGGCATCACACCTTCACTGTGATGGTGAATTATCTGTCGCCTAACAATACGTTCCAACAGACCCCGGAAAAATTCATCGGCTACATCGGGGAGACTGCCAGCATTTCATTTGTCCATAGGCAGACGGGTGAGAGTTATGACTTCGAGGGAATCATCACTCAAGTGGAAATGGTTGGAAGCATGGGCGAGACAGGCGGAGTGGCCATTCACGGAACAAGCCCTACGATACTGTATGAGAACAACAGGACACTCGATTCTTGGATGGATCAGTCTCTCTCTACCATAATAAAGGAGGTGACGCAGGAGTATGGAAAGGTCAATCTGGTTTCCAATCCCAAGTATGCAACGCCCATACCCTACATGGCGCAGTATAACGAGAGTGTCTTTGACTTTATGAATCGCCTTTCGGCTCTTTATGGGGAGTGGTTCTATTATGACGGGACGAAAGTGTATTTCGGCAAGCCTGACAGGGACAATACGGAGAAGATTGTTTATGACATGGATTTGGAGGAGGTACGTCTGGTTGCCAATCTGGTACCGGGTAAATCCGCAAGATACGATTATGTAGCGCAGGAGAACAAACAGCATAATGCGGATACGCCTGCCAAACCGGATGGCATGAACGACCTTCAGTCTATTGCACACAGCTGCTCTGAGAAGGCATATACCGCAAAAACGACCTCGGCTGCCGACCCCCATGTAACGGACAAGGCGGAACTGGACGAACAGATGAGGATTGTAAAGAATGCGTCTGGTGCCAATCTTCTGAACATCAAAGGCATAGGAAAGACTTGCCGGATAAGGATTGGTGAAATCATCGATGTTTCTTTCCCTGACAGGATGAAACTGCCTCCTTTAGGCAAGTTCCGTATTGTCGGGATTGAGCATGAGGTACGCCGTGACGGACATTACTCCAATAGTTTTGTCGGTGTGCCGGACGGTACGGTACATATTCCTGTTCCCGATGTGAAGCGGCCGTTGGCGTTGCCAGAACTGGCTACGGTGAAGGAAAACAACGACAACAAGGGACAGGGACGTGTGAAAGTGGCTTTCGACTGGCAGAAAAACGGCAAGACAACCAATTGGATCAGGGTGCAGACTCCTAATGCGGGAGTAAGTGGTGCGGTTCCCAAGAATCGCGGATGGGTATTTGTTCCGGAAGTCGGCGATCAGGTTATGGTAAGCTACGAGCATGGCAACCCGGACCGCCCCTATGTTACGGGATCGGTGTTCCATTCCGGTTCAGGTAAAGGAGGGGACAAGGACAACAAGGTCAAGAGCATTATCACACGCAGCGGCAATGCCATCATTTTCGATGATGAAACGGGAAGCATCGTTATTACCGACCAGACGGGAAAACAGCTGATCATGTTGGATGGCACGGATGCCATTACCGTCATGGCGAAAAGAAGCATTACCCTTACCAACGAGGCGGAATCGGTCATCGTAATGGATGATAAGTCGATAGGCTTGCAGGCCGATACTATTGCTCTCGAAGGCAGGAAAAGTGTAACATTGCTGTCCGGCAACGAATGTATGGTACTCAGCAGCGAAAAGAGTATAATTAGCAGCAGCGGTACCAATATCAAACAGGAGGCGACAAAGGATTACGATGTTACTGCAAAGAACGGAACGGTCAACGGTGTAAATCTGATGATAGAGGGAAAGGGAAACGTAACGGTTTCGGGAGGAATAGTAAAGTTTAACTCATAATTCGGTTGGCTATGGGAGCATCTGCATCTGTGATACAGGAATATTACAAAGCGGTCGATTACTGGGCGGACATAGTCGGCAACAGGGACTGGAAACTGTCTGTATGGATTGTCGGGCAGAATGATGTGGACTTGGTAGACAGGTTTCTGGAAATAGAACGTTCTCCGGTAGGGCAGTTCGATGACATATTCTTTCGTTTTGATACGCCGTACAGGGGGGATGACGAGGAATACACTGAACAGCTCTGGCAGGAATATGCGGGTTGGTTTTCAGAAAAGGTTGAGGAGAAGTATGATATTCTCAGGGCTCTGAGGCACGACGGGTTGCTGAAGGAAGAATACATTCCTGATGTGTCGGTTGAGCATACGGCAGGCAACTTGTGGAGAGAGATGTTGCGTTTCAAGGCATGTATCTCCCGGTTGGATGATGCCTTTTTCTGTCTGTACTTTCCTCCAGAACAGGAAAGGGGGTATTCCCGGACAGGATGGTTCGGCAATGTGCTGAAAGAAGGTGTTCCGCAGGGAATCCGGATGACAACCATTGACTTGAAAAAGAACAGGAGTATCCGGCTGGGTGAGTCTCGGGAAGTGGTTTGCATACGCCCGCAGTTCGATATGGCGGCGGCTTTGCATAACCGGATGGCACGGTCGGATAGCGGTAACGACCTGATTGCACCTGAAAATCGATTCAAGCAGCAGGTTACGGTTGTCATGGATTCTACACAAAAGCAGGATTGGAAATTATTGGACAGGGAAATCCGAAAACTGTTGGATATTGCACAGGAAATAAAGGATACGAATATCCGGATTTCCGCTCTGCTTATCGCATCCGAGGCATATTATGCTATCAGGGAATATAAGCATAGCATGAAATACAGCGACGAAACCGTCCGGGAGGCGGAAAAGGCGATGCAGGGCGGTGAAACGGCAGGATATAGTTATTGGAAAATGGCTGTTTCCATGAAAGCGGCCATTCTGACAGCCGGGAAAAAACGGGAGGAAGCGGTTGCCTTGTATGACATGATGGCTAAAAAAGCCGTCATACAAAAGGACCCTTATTATGTCATGGAAGGCTATCGCATGTGTGGTTTCCTGCGCTATGAGGATGGAAAGATGGAACAGGCTTTCGAATATTTTTTGCTTGCCCTGGCAGGAGGCAGCTACCTTTCTGCCGAAATCAGGCGGAGTTCCACGTTCGTTTATGCGGCGTATCTAGCTCTTCATACGGGAAGGCTGGTTCGTGCTCCGATTGATGTCGGGATATTGGAACGGCAGCTCTGCGAATGGATTGGGGAGGATTGGAAGGAACTGGTGGACAATCCGGATATGCAGCAGGCGAAGGCCAGAAGAAGGGGAAGTTTTTTCAGTTGAGCGAGATTTAATTAATATATATTTTAAATTTAAAATTGAATAAGTATGGATCTTGGTAATTATGGAATCGGCGGAAACGAAGTGAAGATTGACGCTTCCGAAGGTATTGCGGAAATTCCACAAAATCGAACCTTATTGGTGGAACAGCTGACGAAGGATGAGCCGGTGGCTCCCGAAGTGGTTGCCGGTCTGACCAACATTGACGAAGTCTTTGCACATTTCCGGCCGGAAATAGATATCGAGTTCGCGGATGCGGACGGTGCTCCCGTAGAGGAAAATTTCCGTTTCCACAATGTCGGTGATTTTTCTGTCAGGAAAATGACGGAGCAGAGTTCATTCTTGTCCGGCCTGAATGCGGAAAAGCAGTTTGCGGACAGGATGGAGAAGTCGTTGCGTTCCAACAAGGTGCTGCAACGGGTGCTGGAAAATCCGGAGACACGTGGAGCGTTTGTCAATGCGATTTCTGCCATTTTGGATGATTTGAAGAACAATGAGAAGTCTAACCCCACTAATGAATGATAGTTATGAGCGAACAGAATACACAAAGAGAAGCAGCCGTACAGCAGCAACAGGCTGTGGCGCAGTCCAGAAATCTGAACGCTGAATTGCAGATTCTGGCTAAGTTTGGCGGTTTCAATGTCTTGGAATCTTCCGTGGACGGCATACAGAACATGAATCCGGAGCGTAAGGCACGGCGGAACATATTCCTTTCCGACCCTGAACGGGTGGCTGAGCGCAAGGAGCTGGAAAAACGGCTTGAGATGTGGGTCGATATGTTGAAAGGCAACAAATCCATCAGCGAGATGGTGGAACTGTGCCAGAAGAAGTCTGCGGCGGTGTCCGGTCTGCTATCCCAGAACCAGCTGAAAGCGGTGGAAGAGGTCAGGCAGTTGGAGAAGTCCTACCGCACGGTCATGCTCTTCTACAAGAATACGGATTCCGACAAGATCAAGAATATCTCCATTGTGAACGCTTCGATGAGCCAGCTTACCGATTTGGACAACTCTTTCTTTATCGATGCCATTGCAAACGAGCTTCATGCGAATTATGACCGTTTGGACTTGCGTACCAATTATTCCCTGCTGATTATCCCTGGATATTTGGGTTCCAACAAGGTTGTTGAAAAATGGGCAAAGATTGCGCATGACAACAAGGTGATGATTTACACGGATTTCGCTGATCTGGAAAAACCGGATGATGTCATTGAAATGTTCTTTGATTCCAATCTTTCAGGAGGCGATGTGTACAAGTCCAACGTATGTATGACCTGCAACTATCTGGTAGGACGGGGACGCTATGCGGAACTGGGCGAAACCGAAGACTTGCTGATTCCTCCTTCTGCGGCATTGGCCGGCAGTGTGTACAAGACGGTAATGGCACAGGTTACCGCCGGTAAGAAGTATGGTTCTATGAGCGAGGTGGACGGGGTTGCCTTCAACCTGAAAAAGAGCGAGATCTCTGAAATCGAGAAAATTGGCCTGATTCCGATGGTGAAGGAATACGGCAAGGTGATGGCTTTCTCTGCCAAGACATTGTTCAACGGGGACAACTTGGGATTGCAGACCTATTCCGTAGTCCGTGTGTTCGATTGGGTAACGAAAGTGCTGATGGATTTCCTCAACCGCCGTGCCTTTGAGAACTGGAACAGCAAGGCGGAAAGGGATTTGCGTGGTCAGATCAGCAAGTTTTTGGATAGCATACAGGGTCCCGGACGCTTGATTGAGAAATTCAAGATTCTTCGTTTCGAGCGCGATCCGAAGCAGAAAGACCGTATTTTCCTCGTCATTCACCTGACTCCTTATTTCCCGGCAAAGAGTTTTGTCATCAAGTTGGAAGGTACAAAAGGGGATGACGAGAACGACTGGAACAGCGACTATGCACAGGATGCATAGGTAAGTCCTTACAGGGACAGCCGGAGTGTACCGGTTGGAACGCCCGGTTGTCTCTTTTTCACATTCTAAAAAATTCTCACCATGTCAGATGTGTTCAAGAATATAGCTGACGCCGCCGGTAGCAGCAGCGTCAGACGGGGCTTTGCCGACCTTTTTTCAGCCTCCAAGGCGGCTTTGGACGAGATTCAGGCGGGTCTGGGCGGACTCCTCCCTTCCATGCCGGGTATGCCTGTCGCCAAGTTCGGCGACCTGTCCATCGGGATAGACATGCATCCTACCGTTACCCCTCCCTCTCCCATCATGCCTGTGCCTCATGTAGGCAAGGTGTACGACCTCATGGCAGACCTCATGGCCGGCATGGCAGCTGCCATGCCGCCTGCGGCTGATGGAGTGACCGGAGTGGCGTGCAACATCCTCAAGAGTATGGCTCCGTCGGTCAAGGTGCATAACCAGTGGATTGCGCAGGCAGGTATCGGCATCGTGCATCTGCCGGCATTTGTATTGCATCCGGCCCCGTTGGTCAGCGGTATGTCCGAGTCCGAGATGTGGATGGGCAGTTCCACTGTCCTGGCGGACGGTGCGCCCTGTTCCTCTCTAACACATCCGGCACTCTCATGCAACATTGTGGGAATACCGACGATTCCCCGCAAAGGGAAGCCCAGGAAGGTGAGCAAGGCCCTGCTTGCCCCCACTTCCATGCTCTCCACCATCACATCTGTAGGAAATCCCGTGCTTGTGGGAGGACCGCCTACCATTGATGTGTTTGCGCTGGCGATGAAGCTGGGGCTGAAAGGATTGTCAAAGCTCGGGAAAAAAATATCCCATCTGCTGCATGGATTGATAGACAAGGCGGGATTGAATCCCCGGCTTGCCAGGATTCTCAAGAAAACAGCTTGCATCATATTCGGTGAGCCGGTGGACGCTGCTACGGGCAGGGTCTATCACACCAATGTGGACTTCGAGCTTCCGGGTCCGATTCCCGTCGTATGGGAACGTACCTATTACAGTGATGCCGCCGTGGACGGTCCGTTGGGATACAATTGGCACCACAGCTACAATCTAGGAATACGGCAGTTGGAGGAAGGGGCGTTCGCATTCCGTCATGCTGACGGACGGGAGTCCTTCCTGCCTGCGCTGAAACTTGGAGAATCCCATTTTGACCGCAGGGAACAGCTGGCATGGACACTCGATGGCCGGGGTTACATGCTTACGGACATCCGGGGGTTGCAATACCGTTTTGACGGTCCCGAAAACCGCTCCGGTTACCGCATGGTATCGGGCATTTCCACGAAGGACGGATTCCGGATCCGCTTCGAATACGCTTCGGGGGGAAGGCTGGCAGGAATCATATCCTCACGGGGAGAATTCCTGAAAGTGGAAACCGACGAGTCGGGACGGGTACTCTGCGTTTCCGTGAATCAGGACGGTGAGGAGGTGAAGCTGGTCCGTTACCGTTACGATGACCGGGGCGACATGGTGGAAACGCTGGATGCGCTGGATGTCAGCAAGCATTTCGTCTATTCCGGCGGACACCTGCTGGTACAGCTTACCAACCAAGGGGGTATGTCCTTCCATTGGGAATATGAAGGTAAGGGGGAGAATGCCCGCTGTGTGCATACATGGGGCGATGGAGGCGTGATGGAATATTTCATCCATTACGGCAAGGGATATACCCATATCCGTAACGGGGAAAATGCCGAAACCGAATATTATTACGGTGAAGACAAACTCATCTATAAGATAGTGGATGCCAACGGAGGAATTACCCGTCACCAATACAACAGCTTTCAGGAGCTGGAGGTCACGGTCAACCCCGAAGGCTACACCCATAAGACTTCCTACAACGAATTCGGCCAGCCGGTCCGGATAACGGACGAGAACGGCGAGGACACCTTTCTGGACTACGACGGCAACCGCAACCTCGTCTCGCTCTACACTCCGGGCGGAAAGAGGCTTTCATGGGACTATGACGGACTGGACCGCGTCGTCAGCCGGACCACACCGGGCGGAGAGACAGTGAAATATGCCTACGAGGGAGGCGTGTTGCGTACCATAACGGACGGACAGGGCCGGGTTTACACGCTCACGTTCAACGACAGGTACGACCTGGAGCTGCTGCAGTTCCCCAACGGGCTGTTCCGCCGGTGGGAGTACGACGGCAGGGGAAGGCTTGTGCAGGCGGTGGATGTGAAAGGCAATGTTACCCGTTATGCCTACGACCGTGCGGACAACCTGGTACGGCTGGAAGAACCGGACGGCAACGTGCACCGGTTTGAGTACGATGCCATGGGGAACATGGTACATGCCAGCGACAACATCCGCGAGGTCAGGTTCACCTATGGGGCACTGGGAGTACTGAAAAGCCGCGAGCAGGAACGGCACCACATCACCTTCGGCTACAACAGCGAGTTGCAGCTCCGGCGCATCGGCAACGAGGCGGGCGACAACTATTTCTTCGAGCTGGACGGGCTGGGACTGGTCGTTACGGAAACCGGCTTCGACGGCCTGCGGCGTGAGTACGAGCGCGACGGTGCGGGCCGTGTCACCCGTGTGAACCGTCCCGGAGGAAAATGGACGGAATACCAGTATGATGGACTGGACAATATCCTGAAGGAGGAACAGTATGACGGGGAGGTCTCCCTCTACACGTACGACAAGGACGGCATGCTTGTCAAGGCGAAGAACAGCGAGAACCTGCTGGAGTTCACCCGTGACAGGAAGACGGGACTGGTTACCGAGGAAAGGCAGGGAGAATACACCGTCAGCCGTACCTATGACGGCGAAGGCAACTGTACCCGCATCACCAGCAGTCTGGGAGCGGACATCCGTCATACCTATGACCGGGAAGGCAACCTGCAGACCATGCAGGCGGGCGAAGGCTGGCAGGCATCATGGGTGCGTGACAACACGGGATTGGAGGTGCAGCGCACCTTCTCCGGTGGCGTAACAGTCTGCACCGAGCGCGACGGTTTCGGGCGCGAGGTGCGCAAGTCGGTACGGTCGGGAGGCATCGAGCGTGGAGCATACCGCTATGAGTGGGGGATTGCGGGCCGCCTGCTCTCCAAGGAAAACGAGCTGACGGGAACGGTCATGCGCTACGACTACGACCGTTTCGACTTCCTTATCCGGCAGGAAACCACCCAGGGCTCGGAAACGGACGTGATTTACCGCGTGCCGGACTTCGTGGGTAACCTCTTCGGAACTCCGGACAGGAAGGACCGCAAATACGGTGCCGGTGGAAAACTTTTGGAGGACCCGGATTGTTTCTACCACTACGACGATGAGGGAAATCTCATTTTCCGAGAGTTCAAGCAGTTGCAGGAAACGGGCGTAAGGTACGACCGCAAACGCATGGAGAAGGAACGCGGCATCCGTTGTCTGGCTACGGGAACGGGATGGCTCTACGAGTGGGCTTCCAATGGTATGCTGAAGAAGGTCATACGACCGGACGGAAGACCGGTGGAGTTCCGTTACGATGCGTTGGGACGGCGCACCGCCAAGCAGTATTTCGGAAAGGCCACACTCTGGGTGTGGGACGGAAACGTACCTTTACACGAATGGAGCTATAAAGCCGTTGGCTTACAATCGGACGAAGAGGAAAACATCCTTCCAAAAGAACCGGCAGAAGATGTTACCACCTGGGTGTTCGAGGCGGACACGTTTGTGCCTACGGCAAAAATTCAGGGTGATAAACAGTATTCCATCGTGTCCGATTATATGGGTACACCCATCCAGATGTACGACGGACAGGGAAACAAGACCTGGGACTGCACGCTGGACATTTATGGGAAAATGCTTGCCGTTGATAAAGGAATGGAGTTTGATTGTCCGTTCAGGTTTCAGGGGCAATATGCGGACAAAGAAACAGGGCTGTATTATAATAGATTCAGATATTATTTACCTAATTTAGGAGGATATATTTCACAAGACCCTATTAGATTAGCAGGAAATAATCCCACTATTTATGGTTATGTAGATAATCCTAATTTTATATTTGATATTTTAGGATGGATTGTTGTACCTGTTTATACCCGTGGTTTACAAAACAAAATATTAACAGCGAAGGCAACAATTACCAGTAGTGATTTAGGAACTGGTACAAGAACAAATAAAAAATCTATAGCACAAGCCCGTGGATTAGGATTTGATACAGATGATGCCGGTCATATCATTGCAAAGCGTTTAGGTGGATCTGGAGATATTGACAATGTTTTCCCTCAAGATTCACGTATAAATAGAGGCCAATTTAGGCTTTTTGAAGCTGAAATAGCAGATGCTGTTAAAACATATGGCAGTGTTGATGTTTCAATTCAATTGGAATACGAAAATGGTGGAACAAGACCTACTAGTATAGTATATTCATATACGACTCCAAACGGTAAAACAAAAACAAATACTTTCTTAAATTCTCATTAAAATATTATTTAATTATGGATGACATTATAAAAAAAACAATTAAAGAACTTGTCCTCAATTTTATTTCAGAAATGAATGAATGGGAGAAATTTTGCAACAACTTAAAAAATGAAAATACTCAATTATCATGGAATGAAAAACATGATATGATGAAACAAAAGGCTACTTTTATATTCACTAAATATTGCACAAATAAAGAACGAAAAATGAGCCGTCCAAATGCTTTATCATGGGGAAGTGAAGGAAGTTATATTTATGACCCTAATGAGGAAAAAGTAATTGACATACAAGAAACTAGAAAGAATAAATTTACTGTAATAACACAAAATGATAACAAATACCTACAGTATACAATCATCAAAAAAGAGAATAAGTACCTGATAGATAGCAAAAAAAGAAAATTTTTAAGAGATGATAAATGGAGTGTAGATTATTTATAAATCAGATAAAAAGGAGTTCCTTCGGGAAATCTTATTGACATTGTATCTTTAGGAATGAGTATTAGGATTTGTAATCCTTTAATTTTCCTTTGAAAATGTATAGAGATAAGCAAAATGCCAATCTTTATATTTGTTGAATTTGTAAAAGAACTAAAATAGAAAAAGGTATAATCAAACTGTCCAAGAACTCTTATCTAAAACATAGCATAATGCATGTAAACAGGATATGAGTTTTTGGACAGCTTACTATCCTTGTAAAAATATGCACCAAAGCTATAAAAGCATCACCCCACATCACTCAACTCATGATCCAAATCAAATCTCAACACATAAAAAACGCCATCCTCCACATAGCCGAAGCACCTGTTCCGCTGAGTGATTCTGAATTTCTTAATGCCTTTACTCCATAAGTCATCTGAAAAATAGCGCTTGCTTTTCTTGTTCTTGTTATACGGTTTATAATCCAACCCATTATCTGTAGCAATGGCACTCCAGTCCAATTCCTCAAATTTACGGAATGAATCAATAAATTCGGTCTGATTCTCGCCGTCAATAAGGGAAAAACCCTGCGGGCTGAAATCAAGCTTGCCTCCACTGAAACGAATGGTAATATACTTTTCAAGAGATAGTTCCCCCCTTTCAAACAGAATGGAGTGCAGTTGCTTCTCTTTCCAGATATTACCTACCTCGATTGGTTCTTCATCTTTGGTTACGGCAACCGGATGCTTCTCATACCCGAATCTGATAAATGATAGAAGACAAACCGATCGGGCTGCTGCTTCGGCAACTGAACTGCCGGATACATCGGTTTCACCTACTGAATATTGGGCATTGGAATCCTGTTGGGGAGCTTCATCCCAAAACGGATTACAGATGGCACGTGCCAATATACTTTTATACAGCCTGGCTTCATCGATGATACGGGTTTCCGGTGCTATCGGCAAATCATTGATAGTTCTAAAACATAAGCCTAATAATCATAACTTTTTTAAAACCGGGTTTGTCGCTTCCGTTTTTTAAATTACCTTTGTAGTTACTTAGTTATAAATGAAACATATTCAATGATTAACAGCATATTATTAACTGATTTTACAGGCTTTGCAAATACCCGGTTTGATTTCACCAAAGGGATAAACGTCCTTATTGGCAAGAATGGTACGGGCAAGACGCACGTTCTCAAATGCTTGGCGGCAACTTTGCAGGCACGCCATGACTTCCTCGGCAAGAACTCAGCTTCCAAGGAACAGTTTGAGTATATCTTGGCGGAAGACATGATATTTTATTTCAAGCCGGATGTCATAGGCAACCTGGTCAACAAGGGAGTGCCTTCAGGCAGGGCAAACATTACAGTCACGATAGACGGCAAACTGTTGCAATACAGCTTCTCATCCGCATCCAAAACAACTGTAAAATTAGAAACGGACGAAAAGTGGGACGACCGCCACTTTATCTATATTCCCCCACGTGAGATGTTCTCTTTGTTCGAAGGCTTTATCGGTTTGAGCAGTAAACGTGAAATCTCATTTGACCAAACGTATATCAATCTGGCGCACGCGTTGTCACTCCCCATATTGCGTGAGTCGGAAGACAATCCGTTGAAACCGGCAATCGAGTTGCTGGAGCAGGAATTGCAGTTCAAGGTCTTGCAGATGAACGGACGTTTCTATATACAGACAGAAAAAGGGAACATGGAAGCGCACTTGGTGGCGGAAGGACTCCGCAAGCTGGCTTCCATCTTGTACCTCATACTGAATGGGGAAATCAATGCGGACACCATCCTGTTCTGGGACGAGCCCGAAGCCAACCTGAATCCGGCTCTTGTGAAAGTCGTGGCAAAGTTTATCCGTGTGCTTCAGAAATGCGGCTTGCAGATTTTCGTTGCCACTCACGACTACCTGCTTACACATACGCTTTCTCTCTATTCCGAATACAAGGAGCACACGAACATAACCGTCAAGTTCTTCGGCTTGAAAAAGGAAGATAAGGGAATCATGGTAGAGGAAAGCGACACCTTGGCAGGCATACAGAACAATCCGATATTGGAGGAATATGCGGCTTTTTACGATTTGGAACAGCAATTCATCAACAGATATGAGTAATTTTCAGGAAAGCGGTATAAGCTTCAAGTTCAGCTCTCCCCAATGGGCTGTAGTCAAGTACGATGAACATTTGGCACACAAAAAGGTAAGCAATGCCTTGCAACCTACCAAGGCGGTGGACTTCTTGGGCATTCACGATAACAGACAGCTGTTTCTGGTCGAGGTGAAGAATTACAGGGGGCATACGCACGATGCGGAGACTCAGGAAGTTTTTCAGGCAAAAGGCGACGAGTTGATGCGCAGGATTGCAGTCAAAGTCAGGGACACAATTGCTACGGCAACCAATGCGGCACGTTTCTCAACCAACGATGAAGATTTTTTCACCCGGATTAACCGGTTGCTGCTTGACGGGCAAAAAAAGATAGTCGTCATTGCCTGTATAGAACTGGATGTGGCAGATGAAAAAGGACATAAGGTTCGTATGAGTATTTGGATGCAAAAACTAAAGCAAAAGTTGTCTTGGTTACATGCCGCTAAAATTTCCATCAATCCGGTTGAAAATATTTCCGATGTATTGCCGGATACGGAAATCTCGTTCTTATAGTCTCCCGTCAGATTCTGGTATCCTTTGCCACCGTTCTTTTATGCTCCCTTTTTATTGCGGATTGATTGCATAGCCTGTTTATGTATTGTTTTCTGAAAAATAAATCCTGTATTTTCCTCTTGTTTAAAAGGAAAAAGATATATTTGCAAAAACAGACCCGTTAATCGGTTTGTTGCCGAACGGAAAGTGTTTGCTCGAATGAAAATAGAATATATTATTGAGGTTGCAGTGATTTTCGGCGAAAAACGGAACTCCGGTACGAAACTTGATGCCTACATTTGCACTGTTAACAAAATGTTTCACTCAAAACCAATAGTTTATGGACTATACCCAAAAGATTAAGTTGCTGAACGAACTGATGCTCAATGCAACGCCGCAAAATGTAGATTTCACGCCGCAAAATGGCAATTATTGTGTGACGCTGATAGCTACGCGGCCTGTTCACACCTGGGGATATCAAAAACGTAATTTCAAGATTAAGGGACGGTTGGAAGAAGGCAAGACAATCTCTGCCGACTTGATAGCGGAAAATGAAATGCTTTTTGGAGTGGAAAATCTGCCTTACGTGGCACACGAGAGTGACCGTACCCCTATCTTCAAGATTATTCGTGCTTCTATTTTCTGTGCGTATGCGGGCTTGCAGCTTACGGACCTGCATCGGGGAATGCGGAAGATTGCTTGGTCAGATTATCCTTTCAAAAAATCGGATAAGGAAGAACAGGCAAAAGCGGAAATCAGATTCATGAAAAGGCTGGCATCGGTAATGACTGTTCTGGATCACTGTATGATAGGACGTTCCGTGGTGACCCATCTCACTTCCACCCGTTTGCGGGATGTTATACTGTACAACAAAGAGTACGAACCATCCTTATATGAAAAGATAAAGGATTCCATCGAATCCTTGTCTCACTTCATTCCGGCAAAAGACCATGCCGATAATGTGGTTCCCGATGTATTTGTTTCGCAACAGGATTGGGAAAATCCTCGTGACACTTATGAACATCAGGTTATCATACTCAATGCCAAAAGCAAAAAGAAAGAACTGTTCTGGTGGGATTACCTGAAACTCAATATTTTCCTGAGCGATTTGGAGTATTATTTCGGCTACTATATTTTGATGAACCGCTGGCAGATTCCGATGATCCAAAAGTGGATTGCCGAATACCGTGAAAAAGGTCTCTTCGAGTCCCAGCGTGCGAAAGATTATCTTCTGTTCTATTTGAAAGCCGGAGAAAAAACACCGGTTCGTGTTTTAAACTCACAGGGAGTACAGGTTAAGATGAAGATGCCTTCAAGATAAGCCGGTAACATAATGTTTCTCATAGGGAAAAGCGGATTATGTATATTTCATAGGCATTTCTTTGCCGATAGAATGCATAATTGGCCTTTCCCTTTGTTTTTATGGTATATATTTATACTTTTGCCGTAAAAAAATACCATCCGGTCGGTATTTTTTAGGGATATGGCGGAACAGGGATAGAATCCGGTTGCCGGAAGATGGAATAACAAAGACATAGAGGAACATCTCTGTTTTGAAATTCCACTTTCTGTTTGGGTTCCTCTATGCCGAACAAACCGACTAATCGGCTTATTTGAAGACAAATATAGGCAAAAAATAATATATGTATAAGAAAAAAAAAGAAAAAGGCATCGTTGGCATTTATTTCATAAACTGGTATGTATGGTCATAAATGATTTAATGGTAATTGGGTAGGACATATTTAATTATACTAAAAATGAACGTGTTTTCACTCAAAAGACCTACTTTTGTATGATACTAAAAAACAAGGTTATGAAAGGAGTAAAAGGCTCAGAAACAAAAAGATTAATCAGGGAAGCTGCATACAAACAGTTTCTGACAAAAGATTACAACACGGTTCCCCTGAAGGAGATAGAAAAAAGTCTGAATTTATCAAGAGGATGCATGTCATATCATTATCCAAGCAAGCAAGAACTGTTTATTGATGTGATTGATTTTTACATTTTTCACAAACAAGATGCCAAAAATAAGTTCAAGGACATTTCTCACACCTCTCTGCTTGAATTTATTGATTATTACATAAAGAAGGTGGAGGAAACGATGAATGCAATGAGGATCTATCTCATAGAAAAAGAGAAGACCAATATTACACGTGCATATCTTAACTTGATTTTGCAGGCAGAATATTTCTATCCGGGATTTAACGAGGCTTTCAACGAAATAACAAATAAGGAGATTAAATTATGGGAAAGAATATTTGTGAAGGCTGTTGAAACAAAAGAAATAAGATCCGATGTTAATCCTTCTACATTGGCTTTGACATTTCGAATCCTGCTGTTTGGAAAATGTTTTCAGGATGCATTGGTGAATGGATTGCGAATAGAAGAACTGAAAGTAGTTCTTTATAATCAATATGAACTAATTAAAAATTGAACTAATGAAGAAAGATGTTTTTATTACTGGGCTTGCAAGCTTCTTTCCGAACTCTCCTGTTTCCAATGATGAAATGGAAGAGTTCTTGGGACTCATTTCTGGAAAACATTCCAAAGTGCAACGGATAGTTTTAAAGCAAAATGGAATTAAACGGCGATACTATGCCTTAAACAAAAATCAAGAAATCACACATACAAATGCAGAAATGGCGATGCTGGCTATACGTAAGTTGCTGGCATTGACCAATAAGAGCCAAAAGGACATTGAGTTGCTTGCTTGTGCTACTGCGACCCCTGATCAGATCCTGCCTTCTCATGCGTCTATGGTACATGGGCTTTGGGAAGAACCTGTTGAAATATTCTCTTCTGCTGGAGTTTGTCTGTCTTGTCTGCAAGCGCTGAAAATAGCTTATTTGAGCATAGCCGCATCAGAAAAACAGAATGCAATATGCAGCACATCTGAATTGGTGTCAGCAATGCTTTTATCCAAAAACTTCGATATCGAATATGAAAGATGCTGCAATTTGGGTACCAATCCATATATGGCTTTGGAAAAGGACTTCCTGCGCTTTATGTTAAGCGATGGTGCGAGTTGTGCATTATTGGAAAATCATCCGGGAGAAAAGGGCGTATCTTTAAAGATTGAATGGATAGAAATGGATTCATATGCTAATGAAACCCCTACCTGTATGTTTGCCGGAGCTGTCCGGAGGGAGGACGGTGAACTGAAAAGCTGGAAATCTTTTGAAAGTCAGGAATTGGTCGATGAGTCCGTTATGGTTATTAAACAGGACATTAAACTTTTAGGGGCGAAGTTGATGCCGTTATGGATTAGACATATTAAATCATGTCTGAATAAACATGGCATGACTCCTGACGATGTGGATTATGTAATACCTCACTCTTCGTCAATGGTTATTTATGGTAATCTCATTGAAGCGATGAAAGACGAGAGTTTTGAATTGTACAAACGAGAGTGGTTTACCAATCTTACCTGGGTTGGAAATATCGGATCGTCAGCAATACTGGCTGCCTTGGATGAGTTCTGTTCTACCCGTAAACTCAAATCCGGTGAAAAAATACTGCTGCTTGTCCCTGAAAGCGGACGCTTTTCTTATGGAACAGTGCTATTAAGTGTCGTATAAATTTGGAAATAAACGATAAATAACGTATTTTTGCGCTGTTAAAACGACATAGTATAGTATCATATATCATCTTCCAAACGAAAAGTGGAAAATTTCAAAGAGACAAGATGGAATATGACAGCTTGCGCTATATTAAAATATATAGCACAGGTGCGTCACTTCGTCTCTAGGTATTCCACTACCATGTTTGGATGTTGATTGCGTCTGTGCTATTTTTTTATAATATAGGCAGTAGGATGGACCCGAATTTGAAACAGCGGATTATAGAGGAGGCATACAGGTTATTCATCACAAAAGGAATGAAGCAGACCTCATTCTGTGATGTGGCTGTTGCCGTACATAAATCCAAAGGGGCTGTCATACACTACTTTCCTTCCAAAAAGAAACTGATTGATGCGGTTGTCAGAATGCGTTTTTTCCCCGACTCGCAGATTTCTTGTGAAATGTATTCTTTGGCTGACAAGGATTGGAATGAGTTTTTAAGGCAATACAGGAATCCGATAGAACGGGTGATAAACAGTTTTCCCGAACATCTGAATGGCAATCTCCTGATATGTTATATGCAGTTTGTTTCCTCCGCCCATGAATATATGGACGAATTTCCACAAATGTATCAGCAACTCCTTGTCCGGGAACAGGACTTTCTTTCCAATGTGGCTTATGGTCATAAAATAAGTTTAAAGGATGCCAAGGCGTTCAGCAGACAGGCATTGAACACTTCTATTGGTAAGACTTTCTTGGGGATGTTCTCGGAAATTTAAGCCCGCATTCCTTTCCTTTTCCTCCCTATCAGTTCATTCCGTTGTCTTTTAGACTGATAAATGATAAAACTTTACTTGCTGGAACCTGTTTTTTTTCATTATTCTTGGAAAAGGCTTATCTTTGCAAAATAAACCGACCAGTCGGTTTATTTTGCAAAGAATTTTAATAGAATATAATGAATTAAAAAGTGAATAATTGGAAAGTAGGAATAAATTGTTGAAATCTTTGCGCCTGCAACCGCTTCTTGCCAAAATAGCGGTAGGATATATGGTCAAGATTGTAATCATAAGTGGTATTGCTTACGTTGGCATCTGCGAATGGAAAGAGACTAAGGCCAGGGAAATGGAAGTACGGATGATTAACCGGAAAAAGCATGAGATAAATGATATATATGTGAAAATGCTCAGGCTTTCTTTCTTCTGTGAAACCTTTATGGAGTGGAGTGAGCATGATTTTTTATTATTTCAGAAACGGAGACGGCACATTGACAGCCTGTTGTGTAGCTTGAGGTACTCCTCTTCCGGCTCACATGCAGACAGCATCCGTAATTTGTGGAGAGCCAAGGAGCGGTATATGCGGGAAATCATATATTGGGTACACAGGCAGGAGGAAGCCGACCGGGAAATTGCAGCGCAGATTCCGGCCATTGCCAGACAGAGTGAACGGGAAAATGCCCAAAAAGGGGGATTCCTGAAGAGGTTGTTCGCAAAACGCCACAAGGCGGATTCTCCTTCTGCCGCCTCCATGCTTCATGAACTTAACCGGAGCGTGGTGGGCAGACAGCAGACGTATGCCCGGAAGCTGGCAGAACGGACGGACAGCTTGGATGGGATGAACAGAAGGCTGAACGTGCAGTTGCGGCAGATGATTGAGAATATGGACGGAACGGTACAAGCGGAATTGAAGAGACAGGAAGAAGAAGTTGCGGAAGCCGGGAAACGGTCATTTGCCACGGTCATCGGTCTGACGGCATTCATGGTTTTGCTGCTGATATGGTCCTATATGGTGATACACCGGGATATGATGCGTATAAACCGTTATAAAAAAAGGCTGGAAGGCACAGTCCGTCAGTTGGAGCAGACCGTTCTTGAAAACGAGGAACTGATTGAGGCAAGAAAGAAAATCATGCTGGCCGTAACCCATGACTTGCGCGCGCCGCTTGCTTCTATCAGCAGCTATGCGGAATTGCTTTCCACGGAAAGAGAAGTGTCGAAGTGCAGGGAATACAGCCGGAACATACGGCAGGTGGCGGGACACATGTCTTCCATGCTGAATTCCCTGTTGGGATTTTTCCGGTTGGAGAGTGGCGGGGAAAAGGCCGTTTCTGTCCCGTTCAGGTTATGTTCCGTCACCGAGATTTTGGAAACGGATTTTATGCCGCTGGCAGCAGGAAAAAACCTTTTGCTGAACGTGCTGAGTGCCGGAGATGCGGTTGTTATAGGAGATAGGGACAGGATAATACAGATAGGAAGCAACTTGTTGTCCAATGCAATCAAGTTTACGGAGCGGGGAAGTGTAACGGTTCGCACACAATTTGACCAGGGCATATTGACGCTTATCGTGGAAGATACCGGCACCGGAATGGACGATGAGGAGCAGACACGCATTTTCACTGCATTCGAGAGGCTTCCCAATGCGATTGCGGAAGAAGGGGTCGGACTGGGACTTTCAATAGTAAAAGGTCTGGTCGGATTGTTGGACGGCAGGATTGAAGTGGCAAGCCGGAAAGGGGTGGGCAGCCGGTTCACTGTCTGTCTTCCTTTGGCTGTGGCAGAGGAAACGATGGCGGAGAGCGGCAGGAGCCGGATTTCCGTACAGTCCTATACGGTACTGGTATTGGACAATGACACCGTTTTGCTGGCGGCAATCAGGGAAATGTTTGCGTATCACGGGGTGGCTTGCACGGTATGTGAGAACACGCGTGATCTGATGGAGCATGTCCGCAGCCGTAGTTATGACCTTTTGATTACGGATTTGAAAATGCCCCGGACAAACGGATTCGAGGTGTTGAATCTCCTGCGCATGGCCAATGTGGGAAACTCACGGAGCATTCCGGTTATCGCGAGTACCGCATCGGGAAACTGCGATACGGGGGATTTGTATGCGGCAGGATTTTCGGGCTGTTTGAAAAAGCCGTTTTCCGCCGAAGAACTTTTGCAGGTATGTACGGAATGTCTGGGAAGTGAAAGGCAGTCTGAACAGATAGACCTCGATGCCCTGCTGAAATATGGGAACAGGAGGAAGATGCTGGATACCCTGATTCGGGAGACAAGGAAGGATATGGAGGCTATGGCTGAATGTGCAGAAAAGAATGATCATGAGGCACTGAAAGAATGGATACATCATCTGACAGGCTCGTGGGAGATCATTCATGCCGGCAAGCCGCTGCGTGAGTTGTTTGCACTGCTTCAGGATTCGGGAGAGTTTTCTGTGGACGAGTTCGGGCGGACTGTACAGCAGGTATTGGATAAAGGAAAAGAAATAATATGTTTGGCACAACAGGCTAAGAAGGCTTATGAGAGTAATTGTTGTTGAGGACAATGTCTTGTTCTGTAATTATATCTGCAATTTTTTGCAGAAGGCGGATTTGGATACTGTAAGGACTTACAGGCTGGCACAGGCTAAGAAGGTCATTGGGACATCCGTCCGTGAGGATGACATCGTATTGGCGGATTTAAGATTGCCTGACGGGGAAAGTACCACGCTGTTGCAGTGGATGAGGGAGAACGGCTATATGCACCCGTTCATCATGATGACTAATTATGAAGAGATACATTCTGCGGTTCATACCATGAAGCTGGGTGCGGAAGATTATATCCTCAAACCGCTGGTTGAAACCAGGCTGCTGCCCGTCATCAAAAAAATAAGGACGGTGAACGAGGCTTTCACCAAGGTAATCTATGAACGCAAAAGCACCCCTTTTTGCGAGTTGAACCGGTACATTCACATGGTAGCGCCGACGGATATGACGGTACTGATATTGGGAAGCACCGGAACGGGAAAGGAACACCTGGCAAAAAAGATTCACAGGCAGAGCCTCAGATCCGGCAAGCCGTATGTAACGGTCGATTGCGGCAGTTTGTCCAAAGAGCTGGCACCTTCCGCCTTTTTCGGTCATGTCAAGGGGGCGTTTACCGGAGCCACAGAGGAAAAGGCAGGATATTTTCAGGAAGCGCAGGGAGGCACCCTGTTCATGGATGAGGTGGAGAACCTTTCGATAGAAACGCAGCGGATGCTGTTGCGTGCCATGGAGGAACGGCGGTATCGTCCGGTAGGCGGACAACGGGACAGGCTGATGGATGTGCGCATCATTGCGGCTACCAATGAGGATTTGCAGGAGGCTGTTGCGGAAAAGCGTTTCCGGAAGGACCTGCTTTATCGCTTTCAGGATTTTACCATCACCGTACCTGCATTGCATAATTGCCTGGAGGACATACTTCCTTTGGCGGATTTTTTCCGGGAGCAATCTTGCGGGTTGCTCCGGAAAGAGGTCTTGGATTTTGACGAACCGGCAAAGAAGATGCTGCTGGGATACAGTTGGCCGGGAAATGTACGGGAACTGAAACAGGTCATTCATGCGGCGGTATTGATATGCAAAGGAAAACTGATTACCCCCAATTCCTTACGGCTCCAATATACGGGAGAGCCCGTTTCTGACCCCATGGGGAAAGAGAAGATAGACAAGTGTTTGCAGAAAGATGAAAGAAGAAACATAGAACAGATCAAGACGGCTCTTTCCATCTCTAAAGGGAACCTGACACAGGCAGCGGCCTTGTTGGGAATCAGCCGCCCGACCCTTTACAAGAGAATGAGCCTGCACGGGATTTCCAGATAGGTTTGTTTGCGATACAGTTTTCCCCCTCATCAAAGGAAAATCGAATTTGTCTTGCCGGCCGCATTTGCCGAATCTTTTCGTGGAAATTTTCCTTGCGGCTTCGCCGTGGAAAATTTTCACGAAAAAGAATGCGGCGGCAATCCAGATTCGATTTGAAAAACGATTACAGGGGCAAACTGCGACCGACGTGACGCATGGATAAAGGATATGGGCTGCTTGAAGAGGCCGTGTTTCATAATCCATGAAATTCCACATATCCAGCCGGAATACAGGTCTTATGAAAGTCTTGCTGTAAAAAAGCGGAAGGCATGAGAAGACAGGGGGCTTCAGCTCCCTCTGTTCTGCATGGTTTTGTCTTGCCTGCCCGCCTGCTCTTTTTCTAGTGTCGGATGCGCAGGCTTTTTCCCTTCTGCCTCACGTATCTTCTCTCTTTCCGTTTATTCACTTCCCTTCTTCTCCGTTCACGGTTTAGCCGTTGGAAACAGTCATGTTTATGACATCTGACGACATTTGATGACATCTGATGACACCTTTTTGAAAATCAGCATATTATTTGAAAATACCCCATACCTTTGAAGCGTCAAAGCAATTCATTAACCCCTAAAAGAAAAGGTATGGCACAAGAAAAGACCCCGAACGAAAAGCCCAAACGGACCCGGAAACCGAAGGCCGGAAGTGATGCTCTTCCGGTGGAACAGATTACGGAATTGATGCTGGTTCATAACAAGAACGATCCGAAATTCGGAGTACAGGCTGTCAGTGAAATTGACAAGGACGGAAAAGCGAAGACGGTTCCGGCGGACGAGAAGAATGAAAACTCATTCCTGAAATTCGACAAGAATTCGAGTATTCTCGAAAACTTCATCAAGAATTTTTGGAGCCAGCTCAAGGAACCTACCCATTTCCGCCTGCTCCGCATGACCTACCACGACTACAAGGTGAACAAGCAGGCCATCAGGGATTTGTCGGAGGGAAAGCAGACGGATGCGGTGAAAGAGTTCCTCAAACGCTACGAAATCCGTCCGAGAGAAAACAAGAAGGAACAAAGTGTAAACCAAAAAGAAAAAACAGCTATGGCAGACAAAGAGACACAACCGCAGGAACCCCTGCAACAGAGCGAAGTACAGCAGGCGGCACAGCAACAGCAGCAGCCCCAGGCTCAACAGGCAGCGCAGGAGTCGCAAGGACCGCGTTACCGGTATAATGAGAACATGGTCAACTGGGAGGAGTTGGAAAAGGTCGGAATCTCAAAGGCTTCGCTGGAACAGCAGGGACTCCTTGATTCCATGCTGAAGGGCTACAAGACCAACAAACTGGTGCCCCTGACCATCCATCTTTCCGGTTTGCTGACAGCCAAACTGGATGCAAGGCTCTCACTCATCCCGCAACAGGACGGACAGGTGGGACTGGCCATTCACGGCATACGCAAGGAACCGCAGTTGGAACGTCCTTATTTCGGGTTTAACTTTAACGAGGAGGACAAGAAGAACCTGCGTGAGACCGGCAACATGGGGCGTGTGGCGGAACTCAACCTGCGCGGCAGTGAATATACCCCCTGTCTGATTTCCATCGACAAGAGCACCAACGAGCTGGTTGCCGTCCGTCAGGAGCACGTTTACATCCCGCAGGAAGTGAGCGGGGTCAAACTTACCGCAGAGGAGATCAGGCTGCTGAAGGAGGGACAGCCTGTCAAAGTGGAGGGTATGACTTCCAAAGCAGGCAAGGAATTCGATGCCACACTCCAGTACAGTGCCGAGCGCAGGGGACTGGAATTCATCTTTCCGAAAAACCAGATTTTCAACGAACGTTCCATCGGAGGCGTGCCTCTCTCGCCCACCCAGATAAAAATGCTCAGCGAAGGACATACCATCCTGGTGGAAGACATGAAGTTCAGGAACAGGAATGACACCTTCTCGTCCTTTGTAACGATAGACAAGGTTACGGGGCGCCCGAACTACACGCGGCACAATCCGGAAACCGGAGAGATTTATATTCCAAAGGAAATCTGCAACGTGCAGCTGACTGCCGAAGACAGGGAAACCCTGCGCAAGGGACAGCCGGTCTATCTGGAAAACATGATCGGGCGCAACGGGGAGGAATTCTCCTCGTTCGTCAAGCTGGATATGAATACCGGCAGGACGATGTATTCACGCACGCCGAACGGATTCAACGAGCAGCAGGCACCGCGTATTCCGGCGGAGGTTTACGGGCACGTGTTCACGGCACAGGAAAAAGCGAACCTCCAGGATGGCAAGACTTTGCTTGTCGAAGGGCTGAAAAACAACGGGCAGACCTTCAGTTCCTACCTGAAAGTCAATCCCTATTCCGGGCAGTTGCAGTATTTTCAGGAAAATCCGGACATCCGCAGGGACACTTCCCGCCGTGCCGCACAGACGGAGACCGCACAGGGACAGCAGCAGGAGCAGAAGAAGGGTGCATCGCAGGCAGTATAGACCTGCCCGGAGAGAAACAGAATCAATCATACAAACCTAAAAAAACAAATCGTATGAATACGGATCAGAATACCCGTCATATTTATAAGACGGAAGATATCGACTGGGACGGTCTGAAGGCCGCAGGTATCAGTAAGAAACAACTGGAAGCGGAAGGCAACATGGAACTGTTGCTGCAAGGAAAGGAAACGGGCATCGTTCCGCTGAAACTCCATATTTCGGTCCTCAGCCTGACAATGGATGCCACGCTGAAGCTGGTACCCGACGGCAACGGCAGACCGGTTATGGAAATAAACGGTCTCCGTCAGAAGGAGGAGGCGGCAGTTTGACCGGGAAACAATAAGTATAACTCACGTTCCGTGCCGTTCCTGACGGTACGGAACATCAAAAGGAAAAAGAATATGATAGCGATAGTGACTGACAAGCCCAATGTGGGCAGAGAGATAGCAAGGGTTTTGGGAGCTGACAGAAAAGAGAACGGATATATGAGCGGAAACGGATACATGGTAACATGGACATACGGCAACATGCTTTCCCTGGCGATGCCGAAAGATACCGGTACGGCATGGGTGGAGCGGGAGAACTTCCCCCTGCTGCCGCCTCCTTTTCTGACGGTACGGCATGTAAAGACGGACACGGGATGGAATCCCGACATCAATGCGGTGCTCCAGTTGAAGGTGATAGCCGGGGTGTTCGATGCGTGTGACACCATTGTTACGGCAACCGACGCTTCCCGCGAGGGGGAAATGCTGTTCCGGTATCTTTATCGTTTTTTGGGATGCAGGAAACCTTGCCTCCGCCTGTGGATCTCCTCCTTGACGGACGAAGCCATTGCCAAAGGAATGGAAAACCTTCGTCCTTGCAGCCTGTTCGACAACTTGTTTTTGGCGGCAGACAGCCGCAACAAGGCCGACTGGCTTCTTGGAGTCAATTCGAGCTATGCCGTCTGCAAGGCGGTCGGTTTCGGGAACAACTCGCTTGGAAGGGTACAGACCCCTGTATTGGCAGCGATAAGCGGACGGTACAGGGAAAGGGAAAATCACATTCCCGCAGACAGCTGGCCCGTATTCGTCAGCCTCTGCAAGAACGGGAAGATAATAAAGATGCGGCATGTGGAAGATTTCTGCAACCGCCGGGATGCCCTGGAACTTTACGAGGACTGCAAGGCGGCAGGATATGCCCGTATCACGGCGGTCAACAGCCGGACTGAGGAAATCACCGCACCTGCCCTTTATAACCTGACCGGGCTTCAGAAGGATGCGAACCGTTACCATAACCTGACAGCCATACGGGTGCAGGAAATTACCCAAAGCCTGTATGAGAAAAAACTGATCTCCTGCCCGCGCACTTCCAGCCGTCTGCTGCCCGGAGACGTGTATGACATGTTGCCTCCGGTTATGGAAAAGCTGCTGTCCGGCAAGGAATTCCGTCAATATGCCGGTATGATCGACCTTGCTGCAAGGAAAGGCGTAACCGGAAATCAGGACACGGCGGAGCATCATGCCATTGTCATCACCGGCATACAGCCGGGGGAACTGGACAGGGAGGAAAGGCTGGTTTACACCCTTGTTGTCGGCAGGATGCTTGAAACGTTCATGCCGCCCTGCAAGGTGGAATATACGACGGTTGAAGCGGTCTGTGCCGCACGCAAGTTCCGAATCCGTACATACCGTATTCTGGAAGCGGGGTGGCTCGGTATCTTTCAGAGGGAACGGCTTGTCGCGGAAGACAACGACCTCTGTCCCGTACCCCCTGAACTTTTTCGGGAGGAGAAGCTGCCGGTAACGGGATGCAGCCTTATACACAGGAAATCGCTGCCCGCTGCCCCTTATACGGATGAGGAACTGGCGGACTATATGGACAAGACCGGTCTGGGAACCGCATCCACGCGCACGAATATCATCCGTACGCTTCTGGAGCGTAAATATATCCGGTATTCGGGCAAATACATTATCCCGACCCCAAAAGGTCTTCTTTTATATGAAACGGTACGCGGAATGAAAGTGGCTGACGCCTCCCTCACCTCCGGCTGGGAAGCGGAGCTGGCACGGATTGAACAGGGAGAACTCACACAGAAAGAATTTCTGGATGGCGTATTGGAAACGGTAAATGAGGTTACCGGTGAGATTTTCCGGAAACTTTCGGAAGATGGACAGCCGCATGGTTCCATATAGACGGCTGGGCGGAAGGTACGGAACAGAAGAGGTGCAGACTGGGGTCTGTGCCTCTTTTTTATATATGTACAAGATACGTTTTTCCGCTTTTAAGCGGCAAAGGTCTTGGATTGCCTCGTTTTTGCCGCAAGGCGGCCCCTTTCAGGGGCTGGTCGGCTAAAAGAAAATCATCCTCGCTTCGCTGCGGTATTTTCTTTTGCCAAGCCTTGCGCAAAAAGGCAATCCAAGGGCCGGAGGCCTATAAAATCGGGAAAACATATCCCGATGGGATTATTCATTCTTAAAAATTTAAAGACATGAAACTGAAACTCATCGAAAACATCTGCAGGCAAGTGGTCGCACTGGTTCTGCTTACGGGAATATGCCTGCTTTACTGCAAGGGCGTCATTCCCGTGTACCTGTCTGTCCTGTTCCTTATGTCCGGAACACTGGTCCGTCTCGCCTTCAGGACATTCACCTTTGTCTTGAAAACAATCCTTGTCCTGATTGTCATGGGCATGCTTGTATAACCATCAAATGCAGAAGATATGAGAACTTACACATTTACATCCTCGGCTCCGGTCATGCCGGCTGCATGGCCTGCCACAAACCGGACAACACCTGTCAAAAGACAGCCTCCCTGTACGACAGACGGGCCCAGACGTATCGGCTACTATCTGGAACCGTTGAAAGGCATCGCCTCGAATCCGGACAGGCAGAGAATCCTGAAGGATTTTTTCAAGGAAACTTATGTATAACATTTTAAATTTTACCATTATGTTTTTTCAAGCAATCAACCAAATGATTACGGCAGGCACAGACCTGAGTATCAACATCAGACGGGTAAACGACAATCTGACGGTTGCCGTCGTTCCCAGACGGTCGGGAGTAAAGGCCGGCGAACGCATTGTCCCGCTCATCCTGAACGGTACGCCGGAAGAACTGGATGCAGGATTCCTGCAGGCTGTCGGTGCACCCGTACAGAAAGCGCAAGGTATCCTTACCAACCTGGAATCGTTCGAGAAGCAGGCAGAGCAGGCGGTTTCACAAAGCAAAACCTCCAAGCCTACGGTGGAAAAGGAGTCCAAGGAAGCCCGTGAAAAACGGGAAAAGATGGAAAAACTGCTGAAGAAAGCTGAGGATGCCACGGCAGGAAAGCATTATTCCGAAGCATTGACCTGGCTCAGGCAGGCTAAGGTACTGGCACAGCCGGACAAACAGGCGGACATTGACAAAAAAATGGCGGAAGTGCAGAAGAAGGCATCCGAGGGAAGTCTGTTCGACATGGTACAGCCGCCGGTAACTGCTCCACAGCCATCCTTGCAGCAATCGGCTCCACAACCGATGGCAGCCCCGACGCCACAATACCGGAGCGGAGAGCAAGTTCCGATGTTCATGCCCGAACAGCCTGCCCCGGCTCCGCAACCCGTTGCACAGCCGCAAGTACAGCCCGTACAATATAGGCAACCTGCACCGCAACCGGTTCCTCAGCAGGCTGCTCCACAACCGCAAGAAATCCAGTTCCATCAACCGGTACAGGTGCCGCAACCGCAATTGGCGGACAATCGCTGGATGCAACAACCGGCTCCGTCACAGTATGCAACGGTGCAGGAGGCTGCAATGTATAACTTCGACAAGGATTACGAGGATGACCGGGAGCTGCTCAGGGAGGACCCTTATGCGGAATATCCGGACTTTCCGAAGGAATGCCGCATGACGGATATGGCACAAATGGATATGGTATATTGTTAAACCCTATAAAAGAAAAATAATATGGCACTTGAAATCAAAGGATTGCAGAGAGTATTCAAATTCAAGAAGGACTCCGTGGAGCTCGTGTTGGATGATCCGAACAGCGAACTGTCCGTAAACGAGGTGATGGACTTCTATTCCATGACCTACCCTGAACTGACTACGGCAACGGTACATGGTCCTGAGTGGGAGGACGACAAGGCGGTTTACCGCTTCAAGACAACCATCGGAGTGAAAGGGTAAGCGGTATGAACAAGAAAAAAAAGGATAAGGAAACATGCAGACAGCTTTCAGAACAAGCCAAGGATGGACTGGCACGGCTGATTATTCTCTCAGTAAGTTCGTCCCACATCCGAAGGGGAACCTCGGAACGGAAAAGAAGGATACTTCTGCCACCGGGAAGCACAATGCTTTTCTGACCGGTAGAATCACACCCCTTGCACCGGATTATTGGCATCAGGATATGGATAATGATTCTCCGGTCAATCTCACGACTCCGGAAAATTTTGACTATCTCTACCGGTCGGCATCAAGATATGCGGAACTTATGGGCATAAAACTCCCTTTCCGATACAGGAAAGGGGGTTGCCCCCGCCTGAATATTACCGAGTTGTACAGAGTTATGGAAGAGTGTGTACCGGAGTGTATCAATCTGGAAAAGAAAAGCGGAAGGCTGCATTTCTGTCTGTTCCGCCATCACGACTGGCCGGAACCTGCTTTGTTCTGGATTCCGGTTGATTTTACGGAACGGCTTCCGGTACCATTGAAGGACATTGTCAGGGAGTTCATCCGGCAATTTGTCCGGCATCACGGGCTGTACGATGTTACCGAGACATTTTATTATGACTTTGCCATAGAAGAGCTGGAAGACTGGGGAAACCGGGATTCCGATGCTTCCCCGAAGGAAATCAGGGCGAACAGACGACTGGCGGATTCCTATCAGTCTGGAAAACGGATGAAAGCACTCAGACGGATGTCGGGCAAACCGTTCTGCAAGTCTTTGGAAGAGGCTGTGCGGAATTACCGGACAAAAAAGGAAAAAGAGCTGAAGCTGTTGGAACTGATAGAGGACGGCATGGCATTGATTACTCCGGAAAGCCCGGTCCTGACAGGCTACCAGTACGATTGGGCTTATGAAGAGGAATGCGATTTTCCCCCGGTGGGAATGGAAAGCCAGGTCATGCTGGTCTATTCTACTGGTGATACGCTGACGGAGTGTGTCAAGGAGTATATGAATTCGGACTACCGGGAGGTCTATGCCCTTACTCCGGTCACTTACAAGCTACTGACACCGGAAACGGACTGTCTTTTTCAGATGGATGACTATCCGGAAAGGCTTTCCAGATGGTTGGTGCGTTTTACAGACTATATTGATGACAACTTTTAAAACGAATGAAATGAATGAACTGACTAAGAAACTTCAACAGGTGATGGTTCCCAAAGCGGCACTGATTGCTTACGAATACAGTGATGGCCGCTATGGACACGGGACATATTATCTCGAACTGCATCCGATCAACGACAGAGGCCGGATGGAGGCTGCCGTCCCCGTTACGTATGAATTTATGGACTCCCTTGTGGAATACTATACGGATAACCGGCAGGATGTACCGCATGGGAAAATCCCCACCAATATGCTGTGGTGCGATACACGCAAGGGACACGAGAGGTACATCTGGTACAATCCTCCGGGAAAACGGCAGATGTTCTTTTCCGAAAGGCTGAATATTCCGGACGGGACATTCCATGTACCCGGTGTCATTTACAGGGTTTCCGGTGACAGACTGGAAATTTTTGCCTATAAGGGAGAAGCACCGGCAGAAGACAGCCCGCTTTTCCTTGCCCCGTTTTTCAATGTAACGGGAAGCAGTGTCTGCCTGGGAAATGCCTCGTTGACTCCTCCGGAAAACATGACTTTCTCAAAACTCCTTGAGCATTGGGAAAAACGCTTCTGGCTCAGTGAATTTTCCCATTTGGGAGGAAGCAGGAATCCCACCGAAAGCAATCTGGTTTCGGTGACGGAAAAGGCACGGACCAATCCGTTTGACTATAACGAATTGAAACCTATGGACAGACAACTTAAAGACTTATTGATATGAAAAAGATTCATTATACAGACAGATACCTGCTCAATCCCCACCATCCCGTAACCGTTTTCGTAATCGGTGCGGGCGGAACCGGATCGCAGGTGGCCACCAATCTGGCAAGAATGAGTATCGCATTGCAGGCACTCGGACATCCGGGCCTGCACGTGACGGTTTTTGACCCCGATACTGTCACGGAAGCGAACATCGGACGCCAGTTGTTCAGCGAATCCGAGCTCGGACTGAACAAGGCGGTGGCACTTGTAACCCGTATCAACCGCTTTTTCGGCTTTTCATGGGAAGCAAAAGGGCAATGCTATCCGTCAGGAACATCAGATTCCGTTTTGGCGAATATCATCATCACCTGCACGGACACCACCCGTTCACGGACCGGTCTGTGGCGTTTTTTGAAAAAGCATAGGGAACGTTCATACGATGATGAGAAATCACCGATATACTGGATGGATTTCGGCAATGCCCAGACCACCGGACAAGTACTGATAGGAAATGTCAAAAGCAAGATACCGCAGCCCTCCTCCACTGAATACCTGCCTATACCCAAGATGAACGTCATAACGGAGGAAGTTCCTTATTCCACCATCAGGGAGAAGGATTCGGGACCGAGCTGCTCGCTGACGGAGGCATTGCAAAAGCAGGATCTCTTCATCAATTCCATGTTGGCACAAATCGGATGCGACGTCCTGTGGCGCATGCTCAGGGAAGGAAGAACGTTCTACCGGGGAGCCTATCTCAATCTTGACACGTTACGGGTAAACCCCATCCCGGTATAGAACACAAACGTCAGTTTCTCCTGATACATAAAACGATGTATAGGAGAAACTGACGTTTTGGAACACTCCTGCCATGCGGTTTAATATTTCAGCCGTACGGCATTTGCCACTCCCTTTTCCGTCATGACCAGCTCATACCGGTCCAACTTTTCATAAAGTTTGCCCAATGTCTTGCATCCATATCTCCTGACCTTGAATTTGGGCATCATTTTTTTCAATGCACCGCCGATCAGTGAAAGGGAAACCTCTTCTTTGCCGTCAGCCGCCTGCTCAAAAGCCTTGTCGAAATACTCCATATCCCTTCGGATAAAGAATTCGGGAGTGTTCTCCTCTGCCTTGCTTTCCTTCCGGTCGGCATACAGGAATACGGAACAGGACCGTACCAATGACACCGGGGTCTTTCCTTCCCCATATCCCAGCACTTTCACCCCGGCTTCCCGTATCCGTTGGGCAAGCAGGCTGTAATCACCGTCACTGGCCACCAGGCAGAAACAGTCCACCTGCCCGTCCCGAAGAATATCCATCGCATCTATGACCAGTGCAATGTCCGTCGTGTTCTTTCCGGGAACATGGGAGGAAGCTTGTACAAGCCTGAATCCATGCTCCCTGGCACTTTCCTTCCATGCGGAAAGCGCTTTCCTCGTCCAGTCTCCATAAATTCGTCTCACAACGGCATCCCCGTAACGGGAAACAAAGCCCATTATATCTTCCATCCTCTCAAAGGATGCGTTATCCCCGTCAATAAGGACTGCAACGGTATATCTTGAATTGGCATTTGTCTTCATAACAACTGTTTATGAAACAAAGTTAGCATAACTTTCCCATGTTGGTATTCCCGCCCTTATCTTTTTTCCCACGTTTCTGTAAAAACTCCTGTATTTCCGAGCTTCTGTAGAAGTTTTTCCCGTTATCGTCCGTCTGGTAATAACGAATCAGCCCTTTTTCCCTGTAACGGGCGACTGTCCGCAATGACACGTTTAGCAGTTTGGCAATGTCATAGTTGTCCAAAAGCTCGTCTCCGTTCAGGCAGTCCTTCACGCGTCCCATCCTGTCCAGTTTCTTTTCTATACGGTCAAAACCTTCCACTATGGTCATTATCATTTTTTCAAGCACTTCATTGTCTATATACATCATGGCAATTTTCTCCTGTCTTTTTAAAGGTTATTACTGGAATACCCTTTTCTTGTGCGCACTTTCAAGAGTATATGCCATGTTCAGTGAAAAATGTATGCCACATTATCCGTTTATATTGGACG
>ERZ652171.125-NODE-125-length-54766-cov-19.64_pt1 | contig 54766 bp, 40 predicted proteins | sample MGYA00514759_ERZ652171 | MGnify/ENA metagenome assembly ERZ652171 | reverse complement strand
CGGCAGCGTCAGATGTGTATAAGAGACAGATACATTTATCTATAGTAAGATATTTAATTTCGAATGGCTATTATTGTCTGTCTGCCTTTATTATAAAATTGATATTATATGTAAAATTAATTGTTCAATGATTTAATCTAAATATATTACGCAAATATGTTATATACTCGTCGAATACAAGCTTTATTTATTGCAGTTATCTCCATAGTATATTTGCCATTTTTAACTAGGCACAAACTAACTTTAATAAAAGAAGATTTCAAACATTTTTGTAATTGGAAATCATTTAAGTACAACCTATTATCTTTCTATTTTTGCTTTGCAAGCTATAAAGAATTTCGCTCTGTAGTATACAAAAGATTAGGTAAATGCCGTATTTTAACTTGTAGCTTTCTTAAAGGACAAGATTGTTTATATATTTGTACTCATGATATTGGTGGAGGATTAATTATACAACATGGATTTTCTACAATAATTAACGCAAAAAAAATAGGTAAAAATTGTCATATATATCAACAAGTTACAATTGGCTATAATGGCATGCAATCACCAATTATAGGCAATAACGTCAGAATTTGTTGTGGCGCAAAAGTCATTGGAGGTATTTGCATTGGGAATAACGTAGTTATAGGTGCTAATGCTGTTGTTTGTAAAGATGTTCCTGATAATGTAGTAGTTGGAGGAGTTCCCGCAAAAATAATAAAAAATATTGAAAAATAAAACTGATTATAAAATGGCACAAAATCATAACAATATAAAAAGAATCCTTCATAGAAGTATCGAAGAAATAAAGGCAACATACGATGTAGCAAAGGTCATATCCATAAAAGCTGCATTAATAACATTCAGAGCAAAAGTTGATATTCAAATAATGAACAGAAACGGATTTAAAGAACCTGAAAGTGTTAAGAACCGTCTGATGAAGAAACACAAGATAATGCTCGATTTCTTAGAAAATAGATATAAAGACTATTGGGCAACATATAAGTTTACAAAAGATGTGCCGGAAAGCAATAAACGTTTAAGGGACAAAATATGGATATGCTGGTGGCAAGGACTTGACAATGCACCAGAAATAGTGAAAGCTTGTGTTGAGTCAATTAAACGTTATGCTGATAAATATGAGGTTATCTGTATAACAGAAGAAAATTATAAGGATTATATAACTTTTCCAGAATGGATTGAAGAAAAGAAGAAACGAAACATTATTTCTAGAACCATATATTCAGATCTATTACGAATGAATCTTCTGTCTACTTATGGAGGTTTATGGATTGATTCAACATTTTTTTGCACAAACAAATGTTTCGAAGATTATATGCAACTGCCTTTATGGTCAATAAAACGTCCTAATTATCTACATTGTTCAGTAGCATGCGGATATTTCGCTAATTACTCTTTGGGATGCAGATATGAAAATAGATGGATATATAAAGTTATTCTAGACTTCCTATATAATTATTGGAAAGAAAACGACAAACTAATTGACTATTTGTTGACAGATTATGTTATTGTTCTCGCCCAAAAGCATTACAAAGAAATTGCGGATACATTCAGTAAGATAGAACCGAACAACACCTATTGTGATGAATTATATAAGGTATTGGGAGAACCTTATGACGAAAATGTCTGGAAAAAAATAAGGAAAGATACCGTATTATATAAACTTACATGGAAACAGAGTTTTGAAAAAGAAGTTGATGGAAAAAAAACCTTCTATGGTAAGCTAATTGACAGAACGTTATTGTAATAATCATTTTATAAAAAATGAAAGTACTTCTAATTGACGTATATAATTTTAACAAAGGCGGAGCAGAAACTGTTTGCTTCAATACGGGAAAGATGCTGGAGGAACATGGACACAAGGCGATTTACTTCACATTAAAATGGGCTGATAATAACCCTTCGCCATATAGCAAATATTTCCCTGAATCAAAAGAGACTAGACATGGACCACTGAAACAGGTGAGAAATATGATAAACTATTTTTATCACTTTGAGGCAGCACGCAAAATAGAGCAACTGATTGTTGATGAGAAGCCGGACATTGCGCACATTCATCTGATATGGGGACAAATAACTCCTTCAATATTCCCTGTATTAAAGAAATACAATATACCAATATTGTTCACTGTTCATGATTATCGTATAGTCTGTCCGGCATACACATTCAGAAACGGTAACGGACAGATATGTGAAGAATGTAAAGGCAGGCACTTTTATAAATGCTTTACCAACACATGCTGTAAAGGCAGCAAGTTAATGAGCGCGGTGATGGCAGCTGAACAATATTTCAGAAATAGATATTTTAATCCTGCAAAATATATTGACGGCTTTATATATGTGAGCAACTTTGCCAAAGAGATTCAAGAACGATATATGCCAACGGTAAAAGCAAAAAGAAATATTACGCTATATAATTTCTCAACATCTATTATTGAACACGCAAAAGAAATACCTAAGAACAAATATTTTCTGTTCTTCGGACGCTTATCATATGAGAAAGGCGTAAAGACATTACTGGAAGCATTTAAGGACATTAAGCAGTGTAAACTGAAAGTGGTTGGTACAGGACCTAAAGAAAATGAATTAAAAGAATACGCTGCAAGCAACAATATGCACAATGTGGAATTTCTTGGATATAAAAGAGATAAAGAACTTACTGATTTAGTGAGTAATGCTTATTTTGTAGTAGTACCATCAGAATGGTATGAAAACAACCCGATGACAATAATAGAATCTTATTCCGTGGGAACCCCTGTAATTGGAGCAAAAATAGGCGGAATACCTGAGATTGTCGTTGACGGAAAGACAGGATATCAATTTGAAAGCGGGAACGTAAAGACACTGAATAAAGTAATATTAAAAGCAAATAGTCTGACTGACAAAGAATATAAAGCTATAAGTGGAAATTCAATAAAATTCGCCAACGAGAATCTGAGTAAAGAAAATTATTGGAATAAACTGATAAAATTTTATAACAGCTTTATAAAAACTTGAGAAATTTAAAATGGATATTACAAATAACAAAAATAGAATCATTTCATTAGATATAGCAAAAGCGATTTGTATAATTCTAGTAGTTGTTGGACATTACGTTCCTGACGACTCTCCTGAATGGTACAAATTAATACATGACGTAATATATACATTTCACATGCCATTGTTTATGTTTGCAAGCGGATATGTTTATATTGCGACAAAAAAAAACATAGGATATGGTGATTTCCTTGTAAAAAAAATAAAAAGATTAATGATACCATATCTTATAACATCTGTTATAGTGATAAGTATAAAAATGTTAACACAAGGAAATATGAGTGTAGATAATCCCGTTACATGGATATCTTATCTTAGAATGTTTTATTTACCTGAAGCAGGTGCCTTCCTATGGTTTATATGGGCCTTATGGTGGATGTTCGTATTATTACCAATATTTAAGACTCAGAAAAGTAGAACGATATTATTTTTAATCTGCCTAATTATTCATTATGAAACTATTACATTACCTAAAGAATTCTGTATCGCACAATGTAAAGATATGCTAGTATTTTTTACTTTAGGCATATTTGCTTTTGAAAATAGCCACATATGTAATTTTTTAAGGAATTATTCACTAAGTAAAGTTATTCTTGCAATAGTTACTTTTATCGTTTGTGAATATTTATATTTTTCAAATATAAGTTCTGATATGTTGAAAACAACATTAAATATTCTATTACCTTACGTAGGAATATTTTTTGTTATTGAAATATCAAAACTTATATGTAAATATCAAAAAATAGGACGAAATCATATTCTGATTATTATATCAATGTCGTCTTATATTATATATTTATTTCATACAACATTTGAAGGGTTTGCAAAGGCTATATTTAGAAAATTACCATTAGACACTAATTTATGGTATGTGTTTTTACCTGAAGCAATTGTAGTTATTGCAGTTGGTGTAATCATCCCTATATTGTTACATAGGCATGTTTTAAAACGTTGGCAGCTTACACGTATATTATTTGGATTATAAGGCTTATAAATATAAACTTTCCTATTCATATTCAATATTTCGACTTCTAACCAACAATCAAAAGTCAGAGAAGCATGAAAGAAGAATAATGCCAATACACTAAGCTAATTATATTATTTCGAGAAAAAAACTTATACATAAGTTTTTGCTTATGACAAGCAAAAATTATGAATTATTTTAATCAAGAAAATCTTATGAAAATTGTTGTTACCGGTACTCGTGGCATTCCTAATGTCATGGGTGGAGTGGAGACACACTGCGAGGAACTGTTTCCGAGAATTGCCGCCATGGGCGAAGATGTAACGGTGATAAGGCGTAAAAGCTATGTCAGCGACGGTCTGAAAGAATGGAAAGGCGTGAAGCTGGTAGACATCGAAACACCCAAAAAAAAGTCACTTGAAGCCATTATTCATACATTCAGGGCTATAAACATGGCAAAAAAGTTGGGCGCGGATATACTGCATATACATGCCATAGGCCCTGCCCTTCTGGTGCCTTATGCTAAGATGTTAGGTATGAAGGTAGTGTTTACACATCACGGTCCTGACTACGACAGGGATAAATGGGGTACGGCAGCTAAGATGGTACTGAAATTTGGGGAACACATGGGATGTATGTTTGCAGATGATGTAATCGTAATCAGTGATGTAATACGTAACCTAATTAAAGAGAAATATGGACGTACAAAAAACGTGCATCTGATTTATAACGGTGTGTCAAAACCTGAAATCTGCGACTATCCCGAATATTTTGAGGAACTAGACATTAAAAAGGGACGCTACATATTGGGCATGTGTCGATTTGTGCCGGAAAAAAATCTTCATCATTTAGTGGAAGCATTCTGTAGAATTAAAAATGACAATTTAAAAATCAAAGAAAGTGATAGTGAAATTAAGTTGGTGCTAGCAGGCGACACAGACTTTGAGGATGACTATTCAAGAGGACTAAAAGAGATGGCACACAAGAACGGTGTGGTACTGACAGGATTTATAAAAGGCCGTAAGTTACACTCGTTGTTGACCAACTGCATGTGCTATTGTCTTCCGTCAAGTCATGAAGGTTTACCTATAGCACTGCTCGAAGCCATGAGCTACGGTGTGAAGGTGATTGTGAGCGACATACCGGCAAACTTAGAGGTCGGGCTTGACAAGGACGATTACTTTCCTGTAGGCAATGTGGACGAATTGGCAAAAAAACTAAAAAAAATAATAAGTGAAGGACCACAGCATATAGACTACGACATGACGAAGTATGACTGGAACAAGATAGCAAAACAAGTAAGAGAAATATACTTAAATGAAATATGAAGGAAAAAGAGTGAAAAAAATTAGGCGAAAGAAAAACAAATAAAAAACCTTATAATTAGCACTTTAAATAAATACAAAATTTTAAAAAATGAGAAAAGTAGCATTAATCACAGGTATAACGGGTCAGGACGGATCGTTCCTGGCTGAACTCTTATTGGAAAAAGGTTATGACGTACACGGCACCATCCGCCGCTCATCAGTGGATTTCCGCGAACGTATCGCACACTTGGAGGGAAAACCGAACTTCCACTTGCACTATGCGGACCTGACGGACTCCATGAGCATGTTGCAGGTAGTAAGCAAGGTGCGCCCGACGGAAATCTACAACCTGGCCGCACAGAGCCACGTGCAGGTGAGCTTCGACTCGCCGGAATTTACGGCCAACGTGGATGCTACAGGGGTACTCCGTGTATTGGAAGCCGTACGTCTGTGCGGACTGACAGAGACTTGCCGCATCTATCAGGCATCTACTTCAGAATTGTATGGAAAGGTGGAAGAAGTGCCGCAGAACGAGAACACGCCGTTCCATCCTTACAGCCCGTATGCAGTGGCCAAACTCTATGGTTTCTGGATTGTGAAGGAATACCGCGAGGCTTACCACATGTTCTGCTGCTCGGGTATCCTGTTCAACCACGAATCAGAACGCCGCGGAGAAACGTTCGTCACACGTAAGATTACGCTGGCTGCGGCCCGTATCGCACAGGGCAAGCAGGAAAAGCTGTACCTGGGTAACCTCGACTCGCTGCGCGACTGGGGATATGCCAAGGATTACGTGGAATGTATGTGGCTCATCCTGCAGAACAGCGAACCGGAAGATTTCGTCATCGCTACCGGCGAACAGCACAGTGTGCGTGAATTCTGTTACCTGGCCTTCAAGCGTGCCGGCATCGAACTGGAATTCAAGGGCAAAGGAATCGACGAAAAGGGATACGACAAGGCTACCGGCAAGTGTCTGGTGGAAGTGAGCGAAGACTTCTATCGTCCGACTGACGTAGTGAACCTCTGGGGTGACCCGACCAAGGCGAAGGCGAAACTGGGATGGAACCCGACCAAGACTTCTTTCGAGGAACTGATTAACATCATGGTGGATTCAGATATGGCGAAGGTAGCTGTAGAAAAGGCGGGCGAAGAAATCCGTACGAACCTGGCAGAATACCTGGAGAAAGGAATCGTGAAGTAATTAATAATGAACAATTAATAATTAAAACGGGATTTTTCTACAAAGAAACGGAGGTTTTAGTATGTTGGATAAATCAGCAAAGATATATGTAGCGGGACACCACGGACTGGTGGGTTCCGCTATTTGGAACAACCTCAAGGAAAGAGGATATAACAACCTGGTGGGACGCTCACACAAGGAACTGGATCTGCTGGACCCGGTGGCCGTAAAGGCGTTCTTCGATGAGGAAAAGCCGGATGCCGTGATTCTGGCTGCCGCACATGTGGGGGGCATCATGGCCAACCTGCACTACCGGGCGGACTTCATCTACCAGAACTTGCAGATTCAGCAGAACGTGATTGGCGAGAGTTTCCGTCACGGGGTGAAGAAGCTGCTGTTCCTGGGAAGTACGTGTATCTATCCGCGTGAAGCACCGCAGCCGATGAAGGAGGAAGTGCTCCTCACCTCTCCGCTGGAATATACGAACGAACCGTATGCCATCGCGAAGATTGCGGGACTGAAGATGTGTGAGAGCTTCAACTTGCAGTATGGCACGAACTACATCGCCGTCATGCCGACGAACCTTTACGGTCCGAACGACAACTTCCACCTGGAGAACAGCCACGTGCTGCCGGCCATGATTCGCAAGATTTACTTGGCCAAATGCCTGAACGAGGGCGACTGGGAAGCAGTGCGCAAGGACATCAGCCTGCGTCCGGTGAGCGTAATGCGCAACGGCGAGAAATTTGTGGTGGACGGCACATCGGACGAGAAAGACATTACGGAGGTGCTGGCACACTACGGCATAGCAGCCGAAGCGGTGACCCTCTGGGGTACCGGAAAGCCGCTGCGTGAGTTCCTGTGGAGCGAGGAAATGGCGGATGCCAGCGTACACGTACTGCTGAACGTGGACTTCAAGCAGACGTACGACGCTTCAGTGAAGAACGCCGACGGCATCACAGAAATCCGCAACTGCCACATCAACGTGGGTACGGGCAAGGAACTGTCCATCCGCGAAGTGGCCGAAAAGATTATGAAGGAAATCGGCTTCAAGGGCGAACTGCGCTGGGATGCCTCCAAACCGGACGGCACGCTGCGCAAGCTGACGGATGTGAGCAAGCTGCACAGCCTGGGATGGCACCACAAGGTGGAAATCGACGAAGGTATCCACCGCTTGTATGAATGGTACCTGAAAGGTATCTGCATCAACCACCAGACGATTTGAATGAATAATTAAAAATGAAGAGCCGGATACGGCGCACAACAGAAAACGAAAGATTCCCCATCTCAGCGTTTTTAAGGCAGGAGATGCGGGAATCTTTTTGCTTTTCTGCGGAGAATTTGCTTCCTTTGTAAAAAGAACAAAATAAAGGCATTGCCCTATGGAAAGTTATATTCGTTTTGACTGGGCCATGAAGCGTCTGTTGCGCAACAAGGCCAACTATGCGGTGCTGGAAGGACTGCTCACCACACTGCTGGAGGAAAAAGTGACCATCCACAAACTGCTGGAAAGCGAAAGCAACCAGGAGGATGAGTTTGACAAGTACAACCGGGTGGACATGCTGGCAGAAAACTCGAAGGGAGAACTGGTGCTCATCGAGGTACAGAACAACAATGAGTTTGCGTATTTCCAACGGATGCTCTTCGGGGCTTCCAAGCTGGTGACGGAATATATCAACCGGGGGGAAGGCTACGAGAAGGTGCGGAAGGTGTACAGCGTGAACATCGTGTATTTCTCGCTGGGACACGGAAAGGATTTCGTGTATCACGGAAAGACGGAGTTCGTGGGTATCCATGAGGGAGACATCCTAGAACTGAGCCCGTTCCAGAGACAGACATTCAAAGTGGACAAGGTGAGCCAACTCTATCCAGAGTATTACATCCTGAAGGTGAACGATTTCAACCGGGTGGCGAAGACGCCACTGGAAGAATGGATTTATTACCTGAATACGGGAAATGTACCTGAACATGCCACGGCACCGGGACTGGACAAGGTGAAGGAGCAACTGAAACTGGACCGCATGAGTCGAGAGGAACTGAAGGCATACTACAAACACTTGGATAACATCGTGATTCTGAGGGACAACATCATGACGGAACGTGCGGAAGGTCGTGCGGAAGGTCGTGCGGAAGGTCGTGCGGAAGGTCGTGCGGAAGGCCGTGCGGAAGGTCGTGCGGAAGAAAAAGCCGCAATTGCACGCAACTTAAAAGCACTGGGACTAACTACGGCACAGATTGCAGAGGCCACCGGACTGTCGGAGGAAGAAGTCAGAAACATAGAGGAAGAAAGAATAAAATGATGACGAACTTGTAGCCTTACGTTATAGTGCAGAAGAACTTGCGTATGCTATTAAACAAGAAATGGAGGTAAGATAGGATGACACATATATTCATTGAAGCACGGTATGAAAAAACATCCGAATATGTATTTCTAGATACTGTGATAAGGAATCTTAGTTCACCTGCTTTACAACCCTTGAAAGATTTTCTTAGTAAGAATATATCTTGAGACGTTATTCATTATTCATTGTTAATTTTTCATTATGAAACGATATTGCCAGACACTCGAGCTCTACAACGACAAGGAGCTGATTGAGGCCTACGTGGCAGAACATGCACACGTGTGGGAAGAAGTGAAAGCGGGTATCCGCGAAGTGGGCATCACCGACATGCAGATTTACATCGACGGAAACCGCCTGTTCATGATCATGGATACCACCGACGACTTTGACATGGAACGAGACTACGCCCGACTGGCTACCCTGCCCCGCCAGGCAGAATGGGAAGCACACATGGCGAAATACCAGAAAGCAGCGCCGGGAGCGACGTCGCAGGAAAAATGGAAATTAATGGAACGAATATTTAAGCTGTAAGTCAATTAATAATTAAAAATTAATAATTAAAAACGAGTGGGTGCATTCCATCCACTATCATTGTTAATTATTCATTATTAATTATTCATTATTCATTCTTCACTATTCATTATTCATTATTCACTATTCATTATTCATTATTCATTCTTCACTATTCATTATTCATTATTAATTGTAAAGATGAAAAAGTTACTGTCATTGCCACCGAATCTGGTGGAATGTTTTCACGATATCATGCACGCGGATCACAAGGAGTGGTTCTGCACGTCGGACCCGGTGGGCAAGAAACTGGGTTCGGGAGGAGGTACGGCGTGGCTGCTGAATGCCTGCCGGACGGAAAAAGGTGACACAGCCGGACTCGGGGACTGGCTGGCAAAGGAAAAACGTATCCTGCTCCATGCGGGAGGCCAGAGCCGGCGACTGCCGGGCTATGCGCCGTCGGGAAAGATTCTGACACCGATTCCGGTGTTCCGCTGGGCACGGGGACAACGGCTCACACAGAACTTGCTGTCACTGCAACTGCCCTTGTACGAGGAAATCATGGAACGGGCTCCGGAAGGGCTGCACACACTGATTGCCAGCGGCGACGTGTACATCCGGGCTACTCAGCCGCTGCAGGACATTCCGGACGTGGACGTGGTGTGTTACGGCTTGTGGGTGGACCCTGAGCTGGCAAAGAACCACGGGGTATTCGTGTCTTCGCGGAAGGAACCGGAGAAGCTGGACTTCATGCTGCAAAAACCGAGCGTGGAGGAGATGGGCAAACTGATGCAGGATTACCTGTTCCTGATGGACATCGGCATCTGGCTGCTGAGCGACCGGGCCGTGGAACTGATGGTGAAACGTTCGACCACTCCGAACGGGGACGTGAAGTTCTACGACATGTATTCGGAGTTCGGACTGGCACTGGGCGCACACCCGCGCATCGCGGACGAGGAACTGAACAGCCTGAAGGTGGCCATCCTGCCGCTGCCGGGCGGAGAGTTCCACCACTACGGCACAAGCCGGGAGATGATTTCGTCGACGCTGGCGGTGCAGAACTGTGTGACGGACCAGCGGGCTATCATGCACCACAAGGTGAAACCGCATCCGGCGGTGTTCGTACAGAATGCGGAGATGGACTTTACCCTGACGGCGGACAACGCGGAAATCTGGGTGGAAAACAGCCACGTGGGCAAGGACTGGCAGCTGCACAGCCGGAACATCGTCACGGGGGTGCCGCGCAACGACTGGAAACTGAAGGTGCCGGAGGGAGTGTGCATCGACGTGGTGCCGATGGGCGAAAAGGAATTCGCCGCACGCCCGTATGGCTTCAACGATAAATTCAAGGGGAGCCTGAAAGAGGCTTCTACCCTCTACCTGGGACGTCCGGTGACGGAATGGCTGGCGGAAAGAGGACTGACGGCGGACGAGATACGGGGCTGTGAGGACTTGCAGGCGGCGGCGATTTTCCCGGTGACGGACTCGATAGAGGAACTGGGCACGGTGCTGCAATGGATGACGGACGGCGGACAGGGAGAAGCCGGAAAGGCCATCTGGCAGAAGGCCCGGAAGGTATCGGCAGACGAGATTTCGGCGTATGCCAACCTGCGACGCCTGTTCGCCCAGCGGGAGGTGTTCCGCAAGGAGAACTGGAGCCTGCTGGCCCAGAACCAGGAACGGAGCGTGTTCTATCAGGTGGACTTGCTGGAGGCAGCCGAGGAATTTGCCAAGGGGAGCATCGCCTTGCCGGGAGAACTGCCGGAGGGGTCTCCCCTGCTGAAACGAATCAGCGACGCGATGTTCCGCGCGAAGGTGCTGGAACTGGAAGGGAAACCGGAGGCGAAGGCCCTGGAGGACCGGGCGTTCGGCCTGATGCGGCAGGGACTGACGGGCACGATGGATCATCGCCAGCAGCCGAAGCTTTCGGTGTATGCGGACCAGATTGTGTGGAGCCGCAGCCCGGTGCGCATCGACATTGCGGGGGGATGGACGGATACCCCACCCTACAGCCTGATGGAGGGGGGAAACGTGGTGAACCTGGCCATTGAGCTTAACGGACAGCCGCCGTTGCAGGTGTACGTCAAACCGTCGAAGGAATACCGCATCACCCTGCGTTCCATCGACCTGGGGGCCATGGAGGTGGTGTCTACCTACGAGGAGTTGCAGGATTATAGCAAGGTGGGTTCGCCGTTCTCCATTCCGAAAGCGGCACTGACCCTGGCAGGATTCCATCCGAATTTCTCGACGGAGCATTTCGACTCGCTGGAGGCACAGTTGAAGGCGTTTGGCACGGGCATCGAGGTGACGCTGCTGTCGGCCATTCCGGCAGGTTCGGGACTGGGCACCAGCTCCATCCTGGCATCGACGGTGCTGGGGGCACTGAATGATTTCTGTGGCCTGAACTGGGACAAGCAGGGAATCGGCAGCCGCACACTGATACTGGAACAGCTGCTCACCACGGGTGGCGGATGGCAGGATCAGTACGGCGGGGTACTGCAAGGGGTGAAACTGCTGCAGACGCAGCCGGGCTGGCACCAGGAACCAAAGGTACGCTGGCTGCCGGACTACCTGTTCACAAGCGACGAGTACCGGAAATGCCACCTTTTATATTATACGGGCATCACTCGCACGGCCAAGGGCATCCTGGCGGAGATTGTGCGGGGAATGTTCCTCAACTCGAACCGTCACCTGCACTTGCTGGAGCAGATGAAGGGGCATGCCATGGACATGTACGACGCCATCCTGCGGAATGATTTCGAAGGCATGGGACGACTGGTACGGAAAACGTGGAAGCAGAACCAGCTGCTGGACGAAGGTACGAACCCGCCGGCCGTACAGGCACTGACGGAACGGATTGACGACCTGTGTCTGGGCTACAAGCTGCCGGGAGCCGGCGGAGGGGGCTACCTGTACATGATGGCCAAAGATCCGGATGCGGCACTGCGTATCCGCCGGATTCTCACGGAAAGCCGTCCCAACGACCGGGCACGCTTCGTGGACATGCGTTTATCGGACAAAGGACTGGAAATCAGTAGAAGCTGACATGGAAAAGATAGGATTAGTAAGAACCAGGGACGGAAGGAGTTTCCTGGTTCCTTTCATTTTGATTACGTCGCTCTTCTTCCTGTGGGGAGTGGCACACAGTATCCTGGACGTACTGAACAAGCATTTTCAGGATACGATGGAGATTACCCGTACGCGCTCGGCCCTGATTCAGGCGGTGGTGTATGGAGGGTATTTCGTGATGGCGCTGCCGGCGGGACGGATTATCCGCCGCTTCGGTTACCGTACGGGGGTGCTGACGGGACTGGTGCTGTATGGCATCGGGGCCTTGCTCTTCATTCCGGGGGGACGGATTCAGTCGTTTGAGTTCTTCCTGCTGGCGCTGTTTGTCATCGGCTGCGGACTGACGTGTCTGGAAACGGCTTCGAACCCGTATGTGACGGTGCTCGGGGAACCGGAGGGCAGCGAACGGCGCATCAACCTGGCGCAGTCGTTCAACGGACTGGGATGGATTTGCGGTCCGCTGGCGGGGGGCTTCTTCCTCTTTGCCGGAGGGGGCGACGTGACGACACCGTATGCGGTGCTGGGCACGCTGGTACTGCTCATTGCGGTGATTTTCTCGCGGGTGAAACTGCCGGAAATCGGACAGGAAGCGGAAGAGAAAGGAACGCAAGGCAACGACACCTCGCTCTGGAAAACGGCTTCGTTCACCGTGGGACTGCTGTCGCTCTTCCTGTATGTGGCAGCTCAGACGGGCATCAACAGTTTCTTCATCAACTATGCGACGGAGAATGCGGGCATCTCTGCCCAGAAAGCATCGGTATGGCTTTCGTTCGGCGGCATGGGCCTGTTCATGGCAGGACGCATGGGGGGAAGCTGGATCATGCGCTTCGTGAAGGGGGAAAAGGTGCTGGCAGCCTGTGCGGCGGGGGCACTGATTTGCATGACAGCGGTCATCCTGCTGCCGGGAACCATCGGAGGATATTTCCTGCTGCTGTGTTTCTTGTGTGAATCCATCATGTTCCCTACGATTTTTTCATTATCTTTGCGCCACGTAGGCACACATACCAAACAGGCGTCTTCCTACCTGATTATGTCGATTGTGGGAGGGGCCATCGCACCCATGCTGATGGGATTCATCGCCGATCACGTTTCAATGGCGGTGGGATTCATCGTCCCGCTGGTATGCTTCGCCGAAATCCTGTGGTTCGCTGCCAGATACAAAAAACTGTCAAAGTAAAGAAAATGAAGAATGAGTTTTACATAAAAAACATTGAAATAAAAGGTATGTTCGGAGAAGAACATATCTATTGGGACTTATTTCAGAATGTAAACATCCTGGGTGGAAAAAACGGGAGTGGTAAATCCACAATCTTGAAAAGTTGTTACTCACTCATCAAAGATAAATTCATCAAGGATTCTAAGTTGCTGAAACTGTCGGAATGGATTTGCATTTCCTTTACAAACGGATACCGATTGACATGGGATAAACAAAAATACAACAGTGCCGAATATCAGCGAGAAGAAGGGTTCCTTTATCATCTGAACACAAACGACGTGGACAAGGACGGATTTATCATCCTCCAGCGCTGTCAGCTGATTGACGCAAGTGGAAATCCCTGCAGCATGGATGTCCTGGAATATCTGAAAGTGTACTTAATCAATTCGTTTGAACAACGCCTTCTGAACAACAACCCGTTTAAAGATGAAACCGGACAAGACCGGACTTATCTGGATTACCTGATTCATGAGCAATTATTTATCCGGAACTCCCGATTTGCCGGTGTATTCGAGGAATTGCTGAATACACTCTCAAACAGAACCATAGACATACGTTCGGTCATCAAACGAACAGAAGTCAATGCTTTTATGCGCTTCTATACGATGCTACAAGAGTTTATGACACCGTATTCGGTAATGATAGACAACAACATGCGGTTTATCAGAAAGGATTCTAAAAATCCGCTCAGTTATACAGATTTGTCAATGGGCGAAAAACAGCTGCTCCTGCTGCTGCTGATGGTTAACAATACCGTAAATGAGCCTTGCATCTTCTTCATGGATGAACCGGACCTGGGTATGCATGTGGAATGGAAAGAACAACTGGTCAAAGTACTCCATAAACTTAATCCCAATATGCAGATTATCTTATCGACACATGCTCCAAGCATGGTGGAAGGATGGTATGAACAGGTCAAAGAGGTACAACAACTGATAAAGAAATAACAGTATGGCCGATTCGTTATTGGGAAATATCAATGGACGATATTATCAGCAGCTGGGCGTGCTGACGGGAAACCAGAATGTCATCAAGGTACTGGTAGAGGATGAACTGGATGTTCCTTTCTGGAATGATGTGCTTACGCACACAGTACAAAATAAAAAGTTTAAAATCTCACCTTATACATACAATGAAGAAGGGGGGATAAACAGTCTCACAAAAGGGAAACAACATATTCTGGACAAAGCAAAAGCAGGAGACTTTAACCCGTTTTTCATTGGATGCGTAGACAGTGACTATGATTACCTGCTGAAGGATTACAAAGACGAGGGAAAAACAATCGCACAATGCCCTTATCTGCTTCAAACATACACTTATTCTATTGAGAACTTAATGTGTCAAGCCGAAACGCTGCATTCTCTTTGCTGCAAGACATGCAAAGAGAGTGTAGAGTTTGATTTTGAAAACTTTGTAAAAAACGCTTCCAGAATCATTTATCCTCTCCTGATTTGGGCCTTGTATCTGGAAGCCAACGGAAGAGAAGATTTTACTGCCACGCAATGGAATGAGATTTTTCCTTGTGACCGGGGTATCGGCACCACATGTACGGAAACAGACATTCTGCAAAAGCTGCAACAGAATGTGACGCTAAAAATAGAGCAATTGCAAACTCTTTATGCGGAGGAGGAGCACGAAAAGGAGGAATTCACAAGACAAATGATGGGTGCCCTTCCCCATCCTTTCACGTTAAACCAAGACAATGGCTATCTTTTTGTAAGGGGACATGATATCCACCATTTTTTGCTGAAGACGGTATTGGAGCCTGTACATAAAATGACCAAAAACAAACATCTACAAGAAATCAGGCAAAGTAACGCCTCACCACAAGATAAGAAAAATCGCATTCAACAATACTTGCATATTGTGAGCGATATGGAAGATATGTTGAACCTGAATTACGATTACAAACAATGCTCTCCTGTCTTCCAACGGATAAAACAAGATATTCAAAATCTATATGCATAAACTTTCCTCAAAACACGCAGATCTATGCTGAAATTAAAGGAAATTAAAATCGTTGAATCCAAAAAAGAACTAGAAGCGCTTCCGGAAGGAAAATTACTGATCAACACCATCAATGCACATTCCTATAACACGGCATTGAAGGATGATTTTTTTGTCGAAGCACTGATGAAAGGCGATGCGTTGATTCCCGACGGCGCAAGTATCGTAATGGCCTGCCGGAAACTGAAAGCCAAAAGCCAGCCGAAAGAACGCATTGCAGGCTGGGACTTGTTTACAATGGAAATGGAGCGCCTGAACCGCAAGGGAGGAACGTGCTTCTTCATGGGAAGCAGCGAAAAAGTGTTGAAACTGATTCGCGAGAAGGGCAAAACGGTGTACCCGAACATCCGGATTGAAACGTACTCCCCACCCTACAAACCGGAATTCTCGGAAGCGGAGAACCGGGAAATCATCGAGGCCATCAACCGGGCCAACCCCGACTTGCTGTGGATTGGCATGACGGCTCCCAAACAGAAGAAATGGGCTTACCGCCACTGGAACGAACTGCACATCCACTGTCACTGCGGTACCATCGGAGCGGTATTCGATTTCTTTGCGGGCACCATGGAACGGGCTCCGATGTGGTGGCAGGAACATAGCCTGGAATGGCTGTACCGACTCATCAAGGAACCCAAACGGATGTGGCGCCGCTATATCATCGGCAACACGCTGTTCATCCGCAACGTGATGAGGGAAATGTGATGGGCAAGGAAAACCGATTTTTCCAATTGCTCAAACTGGCTGTAGGAACGGGAAGTGCACCGGAAACTCCTCTTTCCGCACAAGAATGGATTGAAGTGCTGGAACTGGCAGAAAAGCAGAAGCTGACAGGGGTACTGCTGGGAGCTGCCGAGGTACTTCCTGCCGCCAGCAAACCGCCCCGGCCCTTATTGATGCAATGGATAGGACGGACTCACCAGATTGAACGGGTGAACCAAGCAATCAACAAGGAAGCGGTCAGGGTATCGGAATTCTTTGCCCGGAAAGGCATGCGCTCCATGATTCTGAAAGGACAAGGAGTGGCTCAACTGTATCCGCACCCGTTGAGACGGATGCCGGGTGACATTGACATCTGGCTGGAGGGAAGCCGGAAAGAGATTATCCGACTGGCACGGGAAACGGACCCGAAAGCGGAGGTGGTGTATCACCATGTGGACATGGAGTTGTCGAAAGTGTGTGAGGTGGAGGTACACACCACACCGTCGTGGATGTTCAACCCGCTGACGAACTACAGGCTGCAAGCCTTATGCCGCCAATGGAAGCGAAACGGCTTCGGACAGGAAACGACCCTGGAAGGAACCGACGGAAGCGTCCGGGTACCGGAAGGGGAAATGAACCGGGTGTTTCTGGTGTTGCACGCTTACCGCCACCTGCTGAGTGAGGGCGTAGGATTACGGCAGCTGATGGACATCTTCTATGTGTTCAGACAAGAAACAAGCCCGGAGGAACGGGCACGGACGGCCCGGCAGTGGCACGCACTGCAAATGACGGATTTTGCGGCGGCGGTGATGTGGGTACTGGAAACGATATTCGGACTGGAAAGAAAATACATGCCGGTGAGTCCTTCGGAGCGAAGAGGCAGACGGCTGCTGGAGGAAATCATGCGGGCCGGCAATTTCGGTCAGTTCGACCCGCGGCTGTCGCGGGAAAGAATGCAGACAGACGGTGGAAGGTTTTCGACTTCCCTGAAAAGGATGTGGGGATTCGTACACGATTACCCGCAGGAGGTATGCTGGGCTCCGTTCTTCAAAATCTGGCACTACGGCTGGCGAAAAATGAAGAATTAAGCAAAAAAAAAGGATTTCTTCACTTTTCTCTAACAATTTTTCTTTATATTTGTTGTAATGAAACTGAATTATTCTAACTAACATTAAGGTTATATCGTTATGACAAAGAAAAAAGGCTATTTACTGGCAGCCGCAGCGCTACTCTGCTTAAGTGGCACGTCGCTCCTTACCAGTTGCCAAAAAGACTACGACGGACAACTGGAAATTCTTCGAAATCAAATCAATAATGGTGAGGTGAACCTGAACGGATTGAAGGAAAAGGTGACACTCATCGAACAACAAATCAAAGCGCTTGAAGAAGCGCTTGCGGAGGGTGGCAGTGGCCACAAAGAGGATATTGACCGGCTGAAAACGGAACTGGAGACTGTGAAAACGGACTTGAACAACCGGATTGCGGAACTCCAGGCGGTAATCGACGGCAATACGGAAGAAATACAGCAACTCAAGGAGAAAATCCAGATTGCCAACCAGGAATTCAATACGCGGTTACTGGAAATCTCCAACCAAATCAACGCCATCGACACCAGCCTGAACGTGCTGGACGGACGGGTGGCCAAACTGGAAACGCAGGTGGAGGCCTTGCAGGAAAAGCAGAAGGCTGTGGAACTGGCCATTGAAGGCCTGAAAACAGAAATGGCCGGACTGGGCAGCGACATGGCGGACCAGAAGCAGAAAATGGAAGAAGCCCTCACCCAGCTACAGGAAGTGAAAAACAAGCTGACCACGGATATCGACCAGCTGAAGGCGCTCGTGGATGAGGTGAAAGAGGCAACGGCTACAAATGCTGCCAACCTGGAAAGCCTGCGCCAAAATACCATCGAAAAAATTACTGCCGTAAAAACGGAGGTGGACGCAAGAATCCAGAACGTGGAAAATGAAATGGCCGGATTGTCGTCGACGGTGCAATCGCTCGGAAACAAGGTGAACCAACTGAACAGCAAATACGACAACCTGGGAGAGCAACTGAACAACCTGGTGGAAAAATATGACCTGCAAATCTACAAAATCTGGGAAGCCATCAACGCACTGACTCCGGGAAGCGACACCGAACTGAACGAACTGAAAGAGCTGGTAACGACCTTGCAGAAGGACCTGGACGACTTGAAGACGGCCATGAACAAACAGCTGAAAGAACTGCTCAACACACAAAAACTGTTTGGCAATGACTTGCAGCAGACAAAGGAGCTGGTGGAGAATCATACGCAAAAACTGAACGAACTGTCGACCAGACTGGACCAACTGGGACTCAAGGTGAGCACCCTGGAAGGACTGATACAGGACATGCAGACGGCCTACCAGCTGACACTGACTGACATTGAAAAGAGACTGAGCGCACTGGAACAGCAGGGAGGCGGAAGCGACCCGGCCGAACTGGCCCAACTGAAACAGGACTTGCTCGCCCTGCAACAGAAGGTAGACAAGCAGACACAGGATATTCTGAACCTGAAGGGGGACCAGCAGAAACAGGCGGAAGCCCTGACGCAGCTGAACAACTACGTGCAGTCTTCCATCCTGGCCTTGCAGACAAACTACAACAACCTGAACAAAGAGGTGAGCGGGCTCAATAGTTTCGTGGAAACGCTGAACGAAAACCTGAAAAAGGCGAACCAGCAACTGGGTGAACTGACTTCGAAAGTGAACCTGCAGGCATCGCAGATTACAGACTTGTACAACCGAATCAAGAACTTGCAGGAGGGACAAAGCAATTACGTGACCCGGGAAGAAATAGAAAAGCTGCTGGACAATTACTACGACAAGGCTGCCATCGACCGCCAGCTGGAAGCAATGTTCCAGAAAATCAACGACTGCCCTACCCTGGACGACATGAACCAGGCCATCGAGAAGGCTGCACAGCAACTGCAGGAACAGCTTGACAAAATGCAACAGCAGATTGCCCAGCTGACTTCACAATACGACGCCTTGAAACAGCAGGTGGAAACGCTGATGAACCGCATACAGAGCTTCGAACTGCTGGCCGATTACAACGACGGCACGGTGAAGGTGAAGGAAACCACTCCGGGACACTACACCATGGAACTGAAAGTAGAAATCACCCCAGAAGACGCAGCCGGCAAACTGACGAACCTGAAAGGCATCGTCGGACTGAGATGCAGGGAGGTGATACCGGTGAGAAGCAGCAACAGCCTGCCGGCAATGACGGTAGAAGAGGTGACACAAAGTGCCTACGGAGAGCTGACCGTGAAAGTGGGCTTCACACTGGAAGAGGCATTGGAAGGTGGACAGGCGCTTCCGTATCAGGTGGCTGTGGTGCTGAACGACGGCAACAACTACAAGCTGACCGAATACAGACCGCTGCGACTGGAAAGCCACGAAGCGATGGATACGAATACGGACTATACGTTCATGGCGGGCACGGAAATCCTGCAGACCAAGGAGGACATCGGAGTGGGCAACTTCGCAGAGAGTGAAATCTACAAGCTGCCGGTGCTGAAAGCCATCCTCAACCAGTCGGGGGCTTCCATCTGCCAGATTGAGGGCATACAGTCTCTGTTCAATGCGGCGGTAACGGCTTCTTCCACAGTGGAAGGCAGCAGCCGCAAGGACTTGCCGGTGGTGTACTCCCTGGCGGCCATCTACGACACGCAGGGCGTGGCCAGAGGGGAACTGTGGAACTACATCGAGGTATCTACGGCCGGACAGGTGAGCATGAAGAGCAACCTGACTCCGGGAGTAACCCCTACTTCACTGGAAGGCTTCAAAATGGTGGTGGGACTGCAGGCCAAACAGAACGGACAGAATTACGGGAAACGGGCGTACGTATGCTTCCGCCTGCAAATGAAAAACGATGGACTTAATTAATGGAGATGTATATGAATTACGCAAAATATATTGTGGCTGCAATGTGCCTGTGGGGAGGTGTCGTGAACCTCGCCGCACAAGAAACGGTAAAGGTGGATGACCCGTGGAAGGATTATCCCACCAAGGAAGAACTGTATAAGGACTATTCCCGCTTTTCAGTGGGATTCCACATCGGTTCTCCATATTTTGCCGGTGACTTCCGCTCGCTGAGCAGAGGAAACTATAATTTCCTGGGAGGAATGGTGGGCCTGCAAGGGGGCTACCAAATCAGCCCGCTGTTCGGCGTGAGACTGAGCCTGGATTATGGCGTGAACCGGGCCGGCTCGCAGTATTACGAGGATGATTTCCTGCTGCTGCCCAACGGGAACACCTATTATAATACGGACATCCCGGAAAATTCCATGCGATACAGGGACCTCTACAGCAAGGTACGGATGCTGAACGTGGGATTGAACTGGGAAACCAACCTGCTGAACCTGTTCCGCAGAAGCGACGGGGACAGAAAATGGGCCCTGATTGCGGCACCGGGCATCTACCTGCAGCATTTCTCGTCGACCGTGAAGCGCAGAAGCGACGACAGCCGCTTTGCCGAAGGGGTCGGGAAAAAGGTGGACCTGGGACTGGGAGGTGACCTAGCCGTGAGATACCGCATCAACCCGCACCTGGACGCCCAGGTGAAGGGGGGCATGATCTGGATCAGAAACGGAAAGTTCGACGGCATCAACTCCATCAATACGACCAAGCACAACACGGTGCTGACGGCACAAATCGGAGTCATCTGGAAAATCGGCAACGGCAACGGAAAGAAGAAGGACAACCTGATGTATGCTCCGGGCTACCTGCCGATGTGGAAACGGGCTACCCGGACCGTGACGAAGGTGATACGCGACACGGTCTACATTGAAAAGGCCATTACGGAGAAATCGCCGGAAGTGGTGGTCTGCAAAGGACTGCCGGAACTGCCGGCCGTGTACTTCGAACGGGGCAAGTGGAAACTGGATACCGACAAGTATGCCCGCGAACTCTTTACCATCGCAAAGGCCCTGAAGGAAAATCCGGACGTGGAAATCGACATCTGCGGATATGCGGACCACACGGGAGGAGAAGCCATCAACAAGAAGGTAACCGAAAAACGTGCGGAGGCCCTGAAAAAATGGCTCGTGAAAGTGGGCATTGAAGAAGACCGGCTGCACACCTACGGACTGGGCAAAGACCGGGTGATTGAAAAGGAACTGAGGTACTCCGTGAAAGCTCGCAGAACCGAGGTGAAAGGAAAAGAATAAAAAAACTTCCTCAGCGGACTTTACAGCTATTCGCATTGAATATGAAACAGTTCCCGGAAAACCGGGAGCTGTTTTTTTTTAGAAAGCTGCGAGTCGGAGCCGAAGATGTCCCTAAAAACAGGGCCCATTTGTCACAAAAAATACATTTTTTTTGGATAACGGTACATTTTAGCGCCTTTGGGCAAAACTTCTTAATCATTTCGTTGGAAATCCTCCAAAGAATCTGTTACTTTGCAGCCAATCTGACTAATACACTAAAAATTACAAACAGCGTATGAGAACAAAATATGATTCGTACAATGGTTGGGTAAGTCTATTTATTGTAACCATAGAAACACTGATTACAGGAGGATTGTTCGATTTGTTGTTCCTCGCGACGGAAAATACGCCGTGGCACAACACTCTGATGGCACCCCACTTGCAGGTGATTTTGACAGTAATGTTATGTTATTTCATTTCGGGCATGCAAATCGGCGTCGTGCTCTACCGACGGAAGGTGTTTGCCTACCAGATTCTGGGCAAGGTGCTCCGGAGCACGGTGTTCTTCGGCATCATGTCGGGCATCATCCTGGGCGTAGGAAAGTTCATGGATACGTGGTCGTTCTTCTACCTGAGCTTTCTGCTGCTGTTGTTTGTCTGCCTGGCCGTTTTCCGTATCCTGGCCCGGTGGGTGCTGAAAAAATACCGCTCCAAAGGAGGCAATGTGCGCTACGTGGTGCTGGTGGGCAGCTCGGAAAACAACCGGGAGCTGTATTACGAACTGACAAGCCAGGACTGGACCGGATTCAGGGTGAAAGGGTATTTCGACTTCCAGCCGAACCCGGATTTCCCGAAAGAATGCCCGTACCTGGGCACGCCCCAGGAAACAATCCCATGGCTGGAGAAAGACAGTAACACGCACTTCCTGTTCTGCTGTCTGCCTTCGCGGGAACACGCCATCATCCGGCCGATTATCAATTACTGCGAGAACCACCTGGTGCATTTCTACAGCGTGCCGAACATCTACAACTACCTGCACAACCGGGTGTACTTCAACATGATCGGCAACGTGCCTTTCCTGAGCCTGCGGCCGGACCCGCTGAGCCGGACAGGCAACAAGATGCTGAAACGGACGTTCGACATCGTGTTCTCCCTGCTCTTCCTGTGTACGTTCTTCCCCTTCATCCTGATTATCGTGACGATTATCACGAAGCTGACGATGCCGGGACCGGTGTTCTTCAAGCAGAAACGAAACGGGCTGAACGACAAGGAGTTCTACTGCTACAAGTTCCGAAGCATGAAGGTGAATGCCCAGGCGGATACGCTGCAGGCCACCAAGGATGACCCGCGCAAGACGCGCTGGGGAAACATCATGCGCAAGACGAACATCGACGAGCTGCCGCAGTTCATCAATGTGCTGAAAGGCGACATGAGCATCGTGGGCCCGCGCCCGCACATGCTGAAGCATACGGAGGAATATTCGAAACTAATCAACAAGTACATGGTACGGCATTTCGTGAAGCCGGGCATCACGGGCTGGAGCCAGGTGACGGGCTACCGCGGCGAGACGAAAGAGCTGAAGGATATGGAGGGACGTATCCGCGGCGACATCTGGTACATCGAACACTGGACGTTCGGACTGGACCTGTTCATCATCTACAAGACCGTGGCCAATGCGCTGCATGGCGAAAAGAATGCCTACTGAGACAGTACGCGGCACCGAAACGAACTTAACGAAAACTACATAAATCAAAACAAAACAAGAATTTATTTTATGAAAAGGTTAACTAGGTGGGGGGTCCTGGGAGGGATGCTGCTCGCCGGCAGCGGTGCGGCTCAAGCCCAACTGGCTGCGGTGAAAACCAATGCATTGCTCTGGGGAAACCTGACACCCAATCTCTCGGTGGAACTGGTGACAGCTCCACGGTTCAGCCTGGAAGGGACTGTGTTTTACGGGCTGAACAAGAACCCGCTGGACGTGCAGCTCAAAGGAGCGCAGGCGGAAATCAGATACTGGATATCGGGAAGGCCGATGGCACGGTCGTTCGTCGGCTTGTCGGTGAGCGGAATGAGGTACTTCGTAGCGCACGAAGGAACCACGCACCGCGGAGACGCTGCAGGACCGGGACTGACCTACGGGTATGCATGGCCGCTGTGCAAACACTTCAACCTGGAATTCTCGGCCGGAGTCGGCGTGATGTGGTACAGAGAGAAAAAGTACGCCGAAGGTACGAACCTGAACAAGGCGGAATACAACGCAAAGGGAATGAAGTACGTACCGACAGAGGTGGCTGTGACGTGCAGCTACGTGTTCTAAAAACAATCTGGACTTATGGATAAGAAATTGATATCGGGTATAGGTAAATACATACTGGTAGCGACGCTCACGGCGACTCCGGTGGCCGGATGGGCGCAACGCATGATTAAGGTAAGCGGCACGGTGTACAACATCGCCAACAAGAAGAAGGTGCCTTTCACGGACGCCGCGGTGTACATCTACAGCTGCAAGACAGTGGCAGAGGCAGAAGACCTGCAAGAAAACCTGGACAAGGATAACCTGAACATGTCCCTCTTTCTGGACGAAGGGCAACGGGTGGAAACGGATGCCAACGGGTATTACGAGATTCTGGTGCCCGACAACGGCGCCCTGGTGTTCAAACCGGGGCTGAGCAAGTCGGTGCTGGAGAAAGTGAACAACCGGATGAAGATTGACCTCGAGGTGGACGGAGGAATCCAGCTGCAGGAGGTAACTGTGACCGGAGAACTGAAACAGATTCAGCCGGAACCGAAGGCCAGCCGCCTGATGGGCAACCGGTTTTATCCGTACAACACGTTTGTGGTGCCGCGGCGGGAAGGAAACACGTATTCGCGCCTGGTAATCCAGCCGTATGTGCTGAACTGCGCAACCAACGACACCATCGGGTTTCTGAAGCCGCTGGTATACGACGGAAAGGAATACCACCGCACGCAAACCCGACAGATGAAATACGATCTGTCACGGGACCCGCTGGCACAGTTCATTCAGGACACCCCGCTGACCACGGACCGGATGACCATCGAATGGCAGGACACGCTGACCGTGCCCGACCCCAACGGGAGCTACAGCTGCTATGCGGATTTCAGCATAGAGACTTACCGCCGGGTACCGTTCCGGAAGACGTACCAGATTAATACGTGCGAGAACAAGCGGCCGCTGGGTTTCCTGGAATACGACCTGCTGGCCAAAGACCTGGACTTCCAGAAATACGCGGAAAAGGCACAGGTGGAAAAGCGTAACACGGAAGACAAGGTGGAACTGACCTTCGAAATCAACTCGGACCAACTGACCAACGACCCGAAGAACCGGCAGAACCTGCAGCTGATTGACGAGAAACTGAAAATGATTCTGAACGAACCAGGAGCCATGCTGAGGGAATTTCACGTGATGGGTACCTCCTCGCCGGAAGGGCAATACCAAAAGAACCTGGCCCTGGCGAGAAGACGTATGTTGAAAATCCAGCAGGAAGTAATCGGCAGCCTGCCGCGCAGCGTGGCCGAACGGACGTACCAGAACCCGCAGGCAGAGGTGGCTTCGTGGAACGACGTGGCCGACCTGCTGGCACAGGACAGCCTGACCGACCTGTCACGCCGCATCCGGGAAGTGGTGGAAGCCCTGCCGGAACAGATGGACAAGCAGGGACAGCGCGTCAGAGCCTTCCCGGAATACCGGGAGGTGATTGTGCCCTACCTGGAGAGACTGCGACAGGTGAAGTACCTGTGCCGCTACGACATCTACCGCGAACCGAACGACGAGGAGGTGATGCAGGCCTACCGGGAAAAGGGACTCAAGGGTACGTACACCCGCTATGAATACTGGAAGCTGCTGCAACTGCTGAAAAACGACCGGGAAATTGAGGCCGTGGCACGGAAGGCGTACGACGAATCGCTGGAAATGAAGCGTCCGTGGGTGCTGGCCGGCAACACGCTGGCGGTGCAATACCTGAAACGGGACACCATCGACACGAAGGTGCTGGAACCGCTCATCAACCGCACAATTTTCACCGTGAACTATGAACGGAGAAACATCGACACGGGAAGAACGGAAATCATCAACCCGGTGGAAGTGGTGGTGAACCAGCTGTGCATGTACATCAAGGCGGGCGACTTCGAGAATGCCAGCGTGATGGCCAAGCTGATTCCCGACGAATATACGGAATATGACCTGGTGAAAGCGTATGCCTGGGCCATGGGAGGCTACTTCCAGGGGGGAGACACACCCGAAGAACGGGCACGGGCCCAACGGACGTTTGAAACCATCTGTAACTCGTCGGTACAGAACCGGGTGGTGATGAATCTGGCCCTGGAAACGCCGGCAGGCAACGACGAGGCGGAAAAGGCCTTAGAGGAAATGCCGGCCGACAAGGCGGTGACCTGGTACCTGAAGGCGGTGGTGGCGGCCCGGAAAGGCGACGCCGGCCTGACGGATGCAGCCATCTGCCTGGTGAGCTGCTTCAACAAGGATGCCAAGATGATTACCAAGGCACAAAATGACGGAGAGTTCAACAAGGATATCATAGAGACAGCACTGGATATCTACAACAATCAGTAATAACATCATGAAATCGATCAAGAATTATTATATCGCGGCGGCCTGCTGCGCATGTGCCGTCCTGCCCGGCCACATGACTGCACAAGAAGCGAACGACAGTACGAAGGCGAATTTCTTCAATGCAATGGACTACATCCGCCAGAAACGATACATCCCCGAGGGCAGAAAGGTGGACCCGCAGGCCAAAGGACGGAACGTGTCGGTATCGGCTTTCGGCGGGGCCAGCAAACTGGCTGGTGAAGGGTCCTGGATGCCGATGAGCAAGGAATTCGGAGTGTCTCTGACCAAGGATGTCACCTCGTTCAACAGCTACCGCCTGACCCTGGAGGGCGCACAAAACAAACAGATGAAACGGGGCGGCGTGGAGATTGCCCACCTCTTCCGCATCATGGATTACGTGTGGGGCTACAACGACCGGACGGCCTGGAACGTGGAAACGGTAATCGGACTGGGGGGATACACGACCCAGCTGACAAAGGACGACAGCCGGCATTATGCAGGGGCCCTCTTCGGGGGTCTGCACGTGAGCTACCTGCTGGGCAGCCACCTGGAGATGTTTGCCGAACCGCGTCTCAACCTCTTTACCGACGGCATTGACGGAAAAGATTCCCAAAAGAAATACGACCTCGGGGCACAGGCTGTGGTGGGACTGACCTACCGCTTTACGGGCATCCCGATGGACAACCTGCCCCGCCCCAACGCGGACGTACTGGACAACTTGTTCTATGAATTCTATGTGGGCATTCAGGGAGACTACTCAGCCAGAGTCCGCCGGGCACCGCAGATGAACGGTCTGCTGGAACCTGTGGGACCGGCGATGGGTATAGGCATCGGTAAATGGTTCCTGCCGCTGGGAGTACGCGGTACGATTTTCGGAGGTCTTCACCGGACGGTGCCCGATGACGGCAAGATGGATACCCGCAAGGAAGTGTATGCCGGCCTGCGCCTGGAAGGAATGCTGAACCTGAACCGCCTGTTCAACTGCGGCGTGACCGACCCCAAACTGGAGGTCAACCTGACCGGCGGTGTGGAAGTGGGCGGCGTGGCCCACCGAGGAAAAACGTATGCCAAGAAAGTACGCCCCTTCATCGGCCCTACGGCGGGCGGACAGCTGCTGTATGCCGTGAACGACCGCATCGGCGTGTTCGGACAGGCCCGCTGGAGCCGGAACAACTACACACAGACGTTCGTGGGCGGCAGAAAGAGCCAGGACCGCAGAATGCAGAACCTGAGTGTGGAAATGGGTGTGCAATACAGACGACGGGCAGAAGACGTGAACAAGAAGGACATCTTCTTTGAACCCTACAACTTTGCTTCGGTGGCCGTAGGGGCCAGCTACCCGATGCGTTCGGGTGACCAGAACCTGAAAAAGATGATGCACCATCTGGGACAACAGTTCAGCCTGAGCTACGGACGGAGATACAGCCAGTATGCGTCCGTGAGAGGGAACCTGGAAGTGGGACATCTGCAATACCGCAGAGGAGGACATACCTACCCGCTAACCCTCGGCGCAGACTACATGGTGGACTTCACGGCCCTGGCTGCAGGATACAACCGCGAACGAATCTGCACGGTGGAAGGGTTTGCCGGTATCCTGTACACGCACCACGGAGCGGCCAGAAAGGACTACTTCGGCATGCAGGGCGGTCTGAAAGAGACCTTCCGGGTGAACGACCGGTGGGGTATCTTTGCGGAAGAAGCCATGAGAGTATACAAAGGAGCCATCATCCCGGGGGCCAGAACCCTGACCAACGGAGAATTCTCCCTGATGCCTTATGCCAACCTCGGCGTAAGCTACATTTTCTGGAAGTAATTTTTTTCTTGTGCCTCGAACATTTTGATTCGGTCACTTGTTATATTCTCAAACTTGCGTCCCCTTCCCTCCCGAAGGGGACGCAATAGATAAAACAGAAACGAATTTTACTAAACTATTGAGGATATGAATATGAAATCAATTTGCATGCTGGGCATCGCACTGATGACAGGAATGCATTTGTTCGCGCAAGACACGACAGTGAACAAGGAGAAAGCAGAAAAAACAGAAAAATACACGGTACAGACCAACCTGTTCGGAGACAACTGGTTTGCAGGGGTCAACGCAGGCGCGCAGCTGTACATGGGCGACTACTTCAGCAAGGGAAAGGCAGGCAAGCTGATTACCCCGACCTTTGAGGTGAACGTAGGCAAATGGTTCACACCGGGCATCGGTCTGCGTGTGGGATTCGGCGGCTACCAGGCCAAAGGCTACTCGCTCAAGGACGGCGATTTTGCCTACAAGCACGTGGACAGAGACCTGTATCGCACGAAATGGGGCATGCTTCACCTGCATACCGACGTGATGCTGAACCTGACCAACCTGATTTGCGGATACCGTGAGGACCGGGTGTACAACGCCATCCCGTACGTGGGAATCGGTTACCTGCGCGGCATCCAACACAAGGATAACGAGCTGAGCGGTACCGTGGGCTTCATCAACCGCTTCCGCCTGAACTCCGCATGGGACCTGAACCTGGAAGCACGAGGCACGGTGAACAACGACGTGCTGGACGGCATCCGCGGAGGAAAGAACATGGAAGGCTCGGTAGCCCTGATGGTGGGTGCCACCTACCGCTTCAAGGCCAGAGGATGGAACAAGGGCACGGGCATCTCGACAGCTGAAATGCAGGCCGTACAGAGCCAGCTGCGCCAGATGCACGAAGAGAATGCGAGCCTGAGAGACCGCGTGAACACGCTGGAGGAAGAGAAACGGCAGTCGCAGCCGGCCACACCGGTGATGACCCCCGACCACAAGCTGCAGGATGCCATGGAATATACGGCTTTCTTCGACATCAACAAGGCGTACCTGAGCCAGAAAGAGGCCGTGAACCTGGAGGCGTATGCCCACCTGATCAAGAAATATCCGGAAAACCGCTTCGTGATTACGGGCTATGCCGACAAGCAGACGGGCAGCCAGGCCTTCAACGAGCGCCTGAGCCAGCTGAGAGCGAAAGCCGTGTACAACACGCTGGTGGACAAATACGGAGTGAACAAGGACCAGCTGATTCTGGAGCACAAGGGCGGCGTGGACACGATGTTCCACGAAAATCCGCGACTGAGCCGTGCGGCCATTATCCGGATGGTAAAGTAACAGAAGAAGTATCATAACAGAATATGAGAAAGAAAAATGCAGGAATCCACAACGGATTTCTGCATTTCTTTTTCTACTTTTGCAGCGGAATATTTAGGTACATTTCTTAAACTGAAACAAATATGATCATAGCTGTGGACTTTGACGGGACGATTGTGGAACACCGCTACCCGGAAATCGGCAAGGAAATTCCGTTTGCCATCGAGACACTGAAGATGCTGCAAAGGGAGGGACACCGCCTGATTCTGTGGTCGGTGAGAGAAGACAAACTACTGGAAGAGGCGGTGGAGTTCTGCCGCCAGCGGGGACTGGAGTTTTATGCCGTAAATACGAATTATCCGGAGGAAAAGTCGGGACACGAGCACTTTTCGCGGAAGCTGAAGGCGGATGTGTTCATCGACGACCGTAACCTGGGCGGACTTTTCGACTGGGGAAGTATCTACCGGATTATCCACAACCGCATCAAGCTGGCCGACCTGGTGGAGGAAGCCTTGAACGAGAAGCTGGGCGAAGTGGAAGAAAGACGCATGGAGAAGAAAAAGAAAAAACAGGGACTGCTGGGCAAGCTGTTCGGCTGACAGGGGTCCGGATACAGAAAAAGCTGTTTCACTGGCGGAGGGTCCGCACGGGAAACAGCTTTTTTTATGTCGGTTCCAGACGAGGGTTATTCCACGTAGAGCACCAGTCCCTTGAGGTATTCGCCTTCGGGATGGTAGATGTTGACCGGATGGTCGCCGGGCTGCGTGAGCTGGTGAAGGATGCGCACGCTGCGTCCGCTCTGGGCGGCGGCGGTGAACACGGCATTGCGGAAGTCCTGCTTGCTGACTACCTGTGAGCAGGAGAAGGTGAAGAGGATGCCGCCCGGACGGATTTTCTCGAAGGCCTTGGCGTTGAGCTTGGTGTAGCCGCGCAAGGCATTGCGGAGGGCATCACGGTGCTTGGCAAAGGCCGGCGGGTCGAGGATAATCAGGTCGTACTGGTCGCCCATGCGGTCGAGGAACTTGAAGGCATCTTCGGCAAAGGCCTGGTGACGGGTGTCGCCGGGGAAGTTGAGGGCCACGTTCTCGTTGGTCAGGTCGATGGCCTTGGCGGAGCTGTCCACGGAGTGCACCAGATTGGCCCCACCGCGCATGGCATAGAACGAGAAGCCGCCGGTGTAGCAGAACATGTTGAGTACGTTGCGGCCCTTGGCATAACGTTCGAGCAGGGCACGGTTTTCACGCTGGTCGACGAAGAAGCCGGTCTTCTGCCCCTTGAGCCAGTCGACATGGAACTTCAGCCCGTTTTCCATGGCCACGTTCTCCGGACTGCCTCCCTTGAGGAAGCCGTTTTCGGTAGCCAGCAAATCGGCCTTGAAAGGCAGGGTGGTTTCCGACTTGTAATAAATGTGCTGGATGACATCGCCCATCACCTCTTCGAGGGCATCGGCCACAGCCATGCGGTCGAGGTGCATGCCGGCAGAGTGTGCCTGCATGACGGCGGTATGGTCGTACACGTCGATGATGAGTCCGGGGAGGTTATCGCCTTCCCCATGCACCAGACGGTACGTGTTGTTGCGGGGATTGCCAATCAGGCCCAGGGCACAGCGGAGGTCCTTGGCCACCTGCAGACGGCGCACCCAGTAGTCATGGTCGATGGGTTCCTGGCGGAACGACAGCACACGCACGGCGATGCTGCCTATCTGGAAATGTCCGCAGGCAATGAACTCTTTCTTCGAGGTATAGACATCGACCACCTCACCTTCTTCCGGCTCTCCTTCCACGCGGGCAATGGCACCGGAAAAGACCCAGGGGTGAAAACGCTTGAGCGATTCTTCCTTCCCGGGTTTGAGAAATACTTTCTTGTAGCTCATTTGTATGGTTTAAGTTGTTAATCGTCGAGAATGTTTTCGGGGGCTTCGGGACGTATCACGCGGTATTTGCCGGAACGCCGAAGTTCCTCCAGGTATTCATAGATGCGGACGCAGGCCCAGGCGTCGGTGGCGGCATAGAGCTGCTGTGCCTCGGTCAGGGTGTCGGCCTCCCAGTTGGACAGGCGCTGGCTCTTGGAAATCTTTTCGTGGAAAAGGAGGGCGTAAATCTTCTGCAAGCTCTTTTCCTCGAGTCCGAAAGCCGTGACATAGTCCTGCAGTTCCACCCAGTTGCCGGTGCGCGGGTCCTTGCGGTTGCGGCGGCGCAGCATGGCGAAATCGTCCTTCAGCGAGAGGCCGATTTTCAGCACGTCGTTCTGCAGAAAGTCTTCGAGGAAGTCGGGCAGGCCCAGGTGGTTCAGGCGAAAGAGGAAGCAGGTGTCGTAAGTGGAGACCTGCAGCAGGGCCACCTTGTTGACGGTCCCCTTCCGGAACGACGGACGGGTTTCGGTATCGATGCCCACCAGTACATGCGTGTTGAGGTAGTCGATGGCCTTGCGGGCATCCGCCTCGGTATAAATTATAAAAATGCGGCCGGGAAAAGAAACTTTGGGCAGTTCGGCAACCATTTTCTTGTCTATCTTGCTCTGTATTTCTACCATTCGATTCGCATTTGAGGGTTATTCATCGTCGTCGCCCATGTCCAGGCCTTTGTATAATTCTTCTTCGGTGCAGTTGTCTTCATAAAGGGGAGATGATTCTTCTTCCGTTTCCTCGCCGTGTGCCAGCTGACGGTATTTCACGTCGTGGAGAGCCCGCATCACGTTCACCAGGCGCTGTCCCCAGAACTCGGCAAACAGTTCGCGGCAGATGGCCAGCGAATCGTTCATGGTCTGCTCCAGTCCGAGCTGGAACACGCAGATGAAATCCTTGAGGGGCTGGTAGATGTCGGCCAGGCATTCGGAAATATTCTGATGGATGGGCGTATCGCTGTAGGCCATGTCGTCGAGGAAGACTTCGAGGAAATCGTCGTATTCGCCCAGAAGAGAGGCGACCGAACTCCGCACCACCTCATAGTCGGTCTCGGTGACAAAGGTCTCGGGGTCGGATTCTTCCATCCGCTCACAGGCGGGAAGCAGCGAGGCCTTCAGGTATAAAAGAGGTAAGAGTTTCAGGGATTTGTCGACAAAATCACGGCGCTTCATGTCGGAAACCCGTTCCATAAAACCGCAAAATTCGGCGGCCACGGTCACAAACTCGACCGCATTTTTATCGAATATCACTTGTGAATTGTTTTCTTCCATAATCACGCTAATTGAAGCGCAAAGGTATAAAAAAAATTTCTCAGTTCTAGTTTTATTCGTACATTTGCATGAATGTTTAGCTAATTTCAATCGTCATGCAAACAAAAAAAACAGATACAAGCAAGAGCGCAAAGGCGGCATCCATGGCCGGAAAAACATGGACCCTGTTGAAAAGTGAGACTACTTCATTCGTTATCGGACTGCTGTGTGTCATCTTCGGAGTGTACATGCTGCTGGCCTTCAGTTCCTTCTTTTTCACCGGAGGAAACGACCAGAGCATCCTGACGCATCCCAACCCGTCGGAACTGCTGGAGACCGGCAACCGGATTCAGAACTACGCAGGAGCGCGGGGAGCCCAGCTGGCACAGTTCCTTATCAACGACTGCTTCGGCATACCGGCTTACTGCATCATCGTTTTCCTGGTGGTGGCCGGCATGAAGCTGATGAAAGCCTACCAGTTCCGCATCCGTTACTGGTTCGTGGGGTGTGCCACGGTGATGATCTGGCTTTCCGTCACGCTGGGATTCGCCTTTGAAGGTATGTTTGAAGACTCCTTTATTTATCCGGGGGGACTGCACGGATACAACATCAGCCGCTGGATTTGTTCGCAAATCGGGGCACCGGGACTGATACTGTTGCTGCTGGTGGTGGCCGTATGCTTCGCCGTGGCACTGACCAGCCGGACCATGGGAGTGGTGAGAAAGGCCCTGCATCCCACGATGAAGCGTGAGGACGGCGCGGCTGCCGACACTCCGCAGGTGGAAACGAAGGTTCGCCAGGAGCCCGTGCAAGAGGAAATCGTCAGTGTGCCTGTGACCGAGCCGGAAGAAGAGAAGGAAGAAAAGAAAGAAAGTTTCTGGAAGAGCTGGACGCACCGCAAACGGAAGGACAAGGCACCAGAAGCGGACAAGAAAGCGGAGGATGCGGTGAAGGCTCCGGAAAGCCAGCCGGAAGCTCAGCCGGAAATGCCGAAGGAGGCCGACGAACAGCCGAAGACCATCGACCTGCCCATTGAACCGGAAGAAAAAGACGAAGACCACCCTTTTGAGGTGGAGCCGGTCCGGAAGGAAGCACAGCCTGAAGAGGAACCGGCGTTTGAGGTGAGCAACGACACCAAGGAAGAAGACCAGGCCTACAAGGGTGACCTCACCCAACCGTACAACCCGCGGCTGGACCTGGAGTTCTACCACTTCCCTACCCTCGACTTGCTGAACACGTACCAGAACGAGGAGCCGGACATCGACATGGAGGAACAGAATGCCAACAAGAACCGCATCATCAAGGTGCTGCGCAGCTTCGGCATCGAAATCAGTTCCATCAAGGCGAGTGTGGGTCCGACCATCACCTTATATGAAATCACGCCGGCCGAAGGGGTGCGCATCTCGAAAATCCGCAACCTGGAAGACGACATCGCCCTGAGCCTTTCGGCACTGGGTATCCGTATCATCGCCCCGATTCCGGGCAAGGGTACCATCGGTATCGAGGTGCCGAACGCCAACCCGCACATCGTGCCGATGAGTTCCATCCTGGCCAGCAAGAAGTTCCAGGAAACCACCTACGACCTGCCGGTGGCCCTGGGTAAGACCATCACCAACGAGGTGTTCATGGTGGATTTGGCCAAAGCGCCCCACATGCTGGTGGCCGGTGCCACGGGTCAAGGTAAGTCGGTCGGTCTGAATGCCATCGTGACTTCCCTGCTCTACAAGAAGCACCCGAGCGAACTGAAGTTCGTCATCATCGACCCGAAGAAGGTGGAATTTGCCATCTATGCGCCGATTGAGCGTCACTTCCTGGCCAAGCTGCCCGACGGCGGCGACGCCATCATCACCGACGTGACGAAGGTGGTGCAGACGCTGAACTCGCTGTGTGTGGAAATGGACAACCGTTACAAGCTCCTGCAGAGTGCGGGCTGCCGTAACATCAAGGAATACAATGCGAAATTCATCAACCGCCAACTGAATCCGGAGAACGGACATCGCTTCCTGCCCTACATCGTCATCATCATTGATGAGTTCGGTGATTTGATCATGACCGCCGGCAAGGAAGTGGAACTGCCTATCTGCCGTATCGCCCAGCTGGCCCGTGCGGTGGGTATCCATGCCATCATCGCCACCCAGCGTCCGACCACGAACATCATCACGGGTACCATCAAGGCGAACTTCCCGGCACGTGTGGCCTTCCGTGTGGCTTCCATGATGGACTCACGTACCATCCTCGACCGTCCGGGTGCCCAACAGCTGATTGGTAAGGGAGATATGCTCTACCTGCAAGGCAACGATCCGGTGCGTGTGCAGTGTGCCTTTGTCGACACGCCGGAAGTGGAACGCATCGCGGCCTTCATCGGCAAGCAGCAGGGGTATCCGACGGCCTTCATGCTGCCGGAATACGTGGACGAGAATGCCGAAGCGAGTGGCAGTGCGGCCGATGTGGACATGAACCGTCTCGACCCGCTCTTCGAAGAAGCAGCCCGCCTGGTCATCTACCACCAGCAGGGTTCCACCTCGCTGATTCAGCGTAAGTTCTCCATCGGTTACAACCGCGCCGGACGCATCATGGACCAGCTGGAGAAAGCGGGCATCGTGGGACCGGCCAACGGCAGCAAGGCGCGCGACGTGCTCTGCATGGACGAAAACGACTTACAAATGAGAATGAGCAGCCTGAAAGACTGACGGGCTGCCTTTATCCGTACAACTTAGTAAACTGATTGGATATGAAAAAGATTTTTCTGGTCATCCTGCTGATGGGTATCGCCCTGTGCCGGGCCGCAGCACAGCAGGACGCAAAAGCGGAAAGCATCTTGAACAAGATGGCAGAGAATTACCAGAAGGCGGGCGGTATCAGCCTGAGCTTCGGAGGTACGCAAAGCGGCACCCTGCTGCTGAAAGGCAACAAGTTTTACCTGGAGAGCGGGGGTATCCAGACGTGGTTCGACGGCAAGACGCAATGGAGCTACGTGGAGCAGAACGAAGAGGTGAACGTGTCCACCCCTACCCCGGAAGAATTGCAGAGCGTCAATCCGTATGCCCTGGTGACGACCTACAAGAAAAGCTTCAACTACCGCTATGTGGGTGAAAAGACCCGCCAAGGCAAACGGGGACAGGAAATCATCCTCACGCCCAAGGCTTCACAGGATGTGAAAAGCATCACGCTGAATGTAAAGGAAAACGGTTCGCCCGTCTACATTGCCATCCAGCTGCAGAACGGCGAGAAACAGGAGTTTCAGATTTCTTCCTACCGCACGGGAGTAAACCTGCCCGATGCGACGTTCCGCTTCAACAAACAGAAGTATCCGAAAGCGGAAATCATTGATTTACGATAACATTGACATCCGAGTCGCTCAGAATCGAACTCTGGGCCAGGTAAGAGGGGGTTTCGGCATAGATATACATGACGCTGCCCCCTTTTATCGTATCAATAATGGGACGTGCCACGGAGGTAGGAAGGGCCGGACAGCCGAAACTGCGTCCCAGGCGGCCGCCACGCTTGGCGACAGACGGGTCGGCATAGGCTGCTCCGTGCACCACGATGGCCCGCTCACGAGCCCGGTCGTTGATGCCTTTCTCCAGTCCGTCGAGCACCAGCGAATAGCCGTTCTTCCCCTGATAGGTAGAGGCCGTCAGGTAGAAACCCAGCGAACTTTTATAGGAACCGTATTCATTGGAGAACGAAGTGGCGTAATTCCCTCCGCTGTTCTTCCCGTGCGAAACGACCGACGAATAGAGCATCCGGCGATGCTTCATGTCGAACACGTAGAGCCGTTTTTCCGTGGAAGGTTTCGAGAAATCAATCAGGGTCAGCACCTCGCGTTTCCGTCCCTTGATGCGGTTGTAGCCCGTCACTGCCAGCTTGAACGCCCTCCAGTTGACCACTCCTTCCAGTTGCATGGCGTGGTAAAGTGACGTCACCTCGTCGGCTGCCTTCACCGCAGCTGCCGGATTTTCAGGAGAAACACACTCCCCTTCCGCCGTGAAATACGCGCAGGGGAAAGACAGAAAAAGTGCAGAGAAAATAAGTTTCAATATCGAATTTCGCATGATTATAGACCACCTAAGAATATTCGGCGGCAAAGGTACGGATTTTTCGGGCATTCCGATTCCGAAAGAGAGTTAATTTTATAGAAATCACTCAATTACGATGACCAGTGCCCGTTCCGTCGGAGCCCAGTCGTAAACAAACTTGGCATGCGAGGTGGCATTCCGCACACACATGTGCGAACGGGGTGTGGTGCCCAGCGACCAGCTGTACTCAATCATGGCCGTCCGCGGCACATTGACCGGTACGCCGTGGATATAGGCCCCGTTGGTGAAACGGCTTGCATAGGGTGCATAGCCTCCGGTGGCCGAGGAACCGTCTTTCAGGAAGACCATGCGCGACTTCTTCTCCTGCAATACGAACATGCCGAGAGGGGTTTCCTGCGCATACGGCGGACGGTGCATCCCCGTAGTGGCCGGATTCATGCTGCGGATGGCCCAGGTACCTTCTTCCAGCCGTTCCAGCGTGGCGATGTTCTGGTCGCCCCGGTCTACCACCACCACATGATGAAACGCCGTGCTGTCGGCCAGCAACTTGACATAGCGGCGAGGCACCAGCCATTCTCCCTCGATGCTCACCGGCGACACCCGGTAGAATCCTCCGTTCTCGCCCTGCATGGAAACCAAGGCCCCGTCGCGTCCGTAGCGTTCCGGCACCAGCGTATCGGTCGGCAGGTAAAGCGGCACCGACTGGTAGCGCTCCACGCCCAGCGTATCGGCAATGCGGCGGTACACGTTGCGCACATAGCTCTTCACCAGCGGCGCTTCCTGGTTCCGGTTCTTGTAGTTCTGGAAAACGGCCCAGCGGGCGGCCTCGTATTGCAGGTTCTCGATGAAGGCCAGACATTTGCGAATCACGTCCCACTTGAACGAGCGCACCGTGTCCTGATACGGATATTCATCCTTCAAGGTATATTTGTCGAAAAGCAGTTCTTTGACCAAAATGATGTCGGCGCCCGTCAACGGTTTGCGCTCAAACGGGAGCACCGCTTCCACACTGTCCGGCGCTGCCTCTTCCGACACCACCGACTGTTCCACAGGCTGTACCAAGCCACGATCTGCTTCCTCCCTGCATCCGAAAAGAAGACAAACAAAGAAAATAAGGCCGGCCAGATGTTTCATAAGGAAAGATTAAAAGGTTTGAACAAAGGTAATAAAATTTATTAAAAAACAGCAGGAAACAGCAAAAAATCAGCACTTTCAGTGAAGAAAAATTCCGGTTTCAATTCCATCCACCCGTTATCCGTTCACGAAACGGACGGTTTCCATTTCCTCCCGCCGCACGCGGAGCTGGCTCCTCATCGACTGGCGGATGCGCAGCCGCAGCAGGTTGTTATTCATCCACGAAACGGGCCGTCTCTACCTTCTCCAACCGCGCGCGGAGCTTACCCATCATCGACTTGCGGATGCGCAACCGCAGCAGGTTGTCACTCGTCCACGAAACGGGCCGTCTCTACCTTCTTCCACCGCGCACGGAGCTTACCTCCTCATCGATTGGCGGATGTGCAGACTCATCAGGTTGTTATTCATCCACGAAACGGGCCGTCTCCACCTTCTCCAACCGTGCACGGAGCTTGCCCATCATCGACTTGCGGATGCGCAGCCGCATCAGGCAGTCCATGTCGTACGACTGTTCCAGAATCTCGGGCGATTCCTCCTTGACGATGCGCATGATGTCGTTCATGAAAGGATATTCGAACGCCACGGCCACCTCCTCGTCGACGGTCTTCTCAAGCACCGGAGCCTCCTCCAGCGCCAAGGCCGCCGCCGTGCGGTACGCCACAATCAGTCCGCTCGTGCCCAGCTTGATACCCCCAAAATAGCGCACCACGATGACCAGCACGTCGGTCAGCTCGTGCGAGTTGATTTGTCCCAGAATCGGCTTGCCCGCCGTCCCCGAAGGCTCCCCGTTGTCGTTCGCCCGGAAATCCTTCCGCTCCGGTCCCAGCATGTAGGCATAGCACACGTGGCGCGCGTCGTAGTATTTCTTCTGGTACTCCTCCAGGAGCGACTTGACTTCGGTCAGGGTGCGCACCGGCAACGCGATGGCGATAAACTTGCTGCGCTTCTCGGTATAAATGGCCTCGGCACGCGCTCCAATGGTCTTATAGGTATCGTCTTGCATGGCTTTTGTCTTTTTTCAGGACGCAAATTTAGTGATTTTTCGCTCATCTTTGCCCCGAAAGCACTATCTTTGTCCACAACATTAACCCCTTTAAGAAACTAATGGCATGAAAAAATTACAGAAACTGACTTACTGCATGGGGCTGGCGGCCCTGGCTGCTCCTCATGCACAAGCCGCCACTCCCGCTTCCGAGAAACCCAACATTATCTTTATTCTTTGCGACGACATGGGCTACGGCGATTTAGGCTGCTACGGACAACCTTTCATCCAGACTCCCTGCATCGACCAGATGGCCCGCGAAGGCATGCGTTTCACCCAGGCCTACGCCGGAAGTCCCGTGAGTGCTCCGTCGCGCGCCAGCCTGATGACCGGCCAGCACAGTGGACACGGCCACGTGAGAGGCAACAAGGAATACTGGAGCGGCGAGGTGTGGTACGGACAGAACAAGGAATATGCCGTGACGGGACAGGAACCCTACGACCCGCAGCACATCATCCTGCCGGAAATCATGAAGAAGAACGGCTATACCACTGGCATGTTCGGCAAATGGGCAGGCGGCTACGAAGGCTCGACCTCCACTCCCGACAAGCGCGGCGTGGACGAATACTTCGGCTACATGTGCCAGTTTCAGGCTCACCTCTACTACCCGAACTTCCTGAACAGTTACAGCCGGGCTGCAGGCGACACGGCCGTGACCCGCATCATCCTAGAAGACAACATCCGCTATCCGATGAGTGGCGATGACTACTTCAAGCGTACGCAATACTCGGCCGACCTCATTCACCGCAAGGCCTTGGAATGGCTCGACAAGCAGGACGCTTCCCAGCCTTTCTACGGTTTCTTCACCTATACCCTTCCGCACGCCGAACTGGCCCAGCCCAACGACTCCCTCCTGAAGAAATACAAGCAGAAATTCTTTGAAGACAAGACCTGGGGCGGACAGGCCGGCTCCCGCTACAATGCCAGCGACCATACTCACGCCCAGTTTGCCGGCATGATCAACCGACTGGATACCTACGTGGGCGAAATCCTGGCCAAGCTGAAGGAAAAAGGTCTCGACGAGAATACGATTGTGATTTTCAGCAGTGACAACGGTCCTCACGAAGAAGGCGGGGCCGACCCGACATTCTTCGGACGCGACGGCAAGCTGCGGGGCCTGAAGCGCCAGTGCTACGAAGGCGGCATCCGTATCCCGTTCATCGTCCGTTGGCCGGGCAAGGTGAAAGCCGGTACCGTGAACGACCATCAGCTGGCCTTCTACGACATTATGCCGACGTTCTGTGAGCTGGTGGGCGACAAGCGTTTCCCGAAGAAATACCTAAACAAGAAACTGGAAGGCGACTGCTTCGACGGCATCTCCTTCGCCCCCACCCTGCTGGGGAATGACGCCACCCAGAAGTCGCACGACTTCCTCTACTGGGAGTTCCACGAAACCGACCAGATTGGTCTCCGCATGGGCGACTGGAAGATGGTGGTCAAGAAGGGCGTGCCTCATCTCTATAACCTGGCCGACGACATCCACGAAGACCACGACGTGGCTGCCCAGCATCCGGAGCTCGTGGACCAGATGAAGCAGGTCATCCTGCGCGAACACCGTCCGAACGACCTGTTCCCCGTGACCTTGCCGAAATAAGGCAACAAAAAATCCTCTTGTTTCCAGCCGTCCCCAAGAAATACACGACTAAAACAAGAGGATGAAAAAATGATAACATATATCATCAGGGCTGTTCCTCTTTCACGAGGCCACAGCCCTTGATTCCTTTCTGTAGGAGCATCTCACCACTCCAGCTTATGCATCTCACTCCAATTTGTGAATCACCAGTCCCGAACGCAGTTTCGGTTCGAACCAGGTGGTTTTCGGCGGCATGATGTTGCCCGTATCGGCAATGTCCATCAGCTGCTTCATGGACACCGGATAGAGAGCTAGCGCCATCTTCATTTCGCCGCTGTCCACCCGTTTCTTCAGTTCACCCAGTCCGCGGATACCGCCCACGAAGTCGATACGTTTGTCCGAGCGCAAGTCCTTGATGCCAAGAATCTCATCCAGAATCAGGTTCGAGGAAATCGTCACGTCGAGCACCCCAATCGGGTCGTGGTCGTCGTACGTGCCCGGTTTGGCCGTCAGGCTGTACCACTTGCCATCCAGATATAATGAGAAGTTATGCAGGGCCGCCGGCTTGTAGATGTCCGTTCCCTTTTCCTCCACCACGAAGTTCTTCTTCAGCGCCTCCAGGAACTCCTGCGGCGTCAGCCCGTTCAAGTCCTTCACCACCCGGTTGTAGTCAATGATGGTGAGCTGCTCGGCCGGGAAACACACCGCCATGAAGTAATTGTATTCCTCGTCGCCCCGGTGGTTCGGATTCTGGGCCGCCTTTTCAGCCCCCACCAGTGCCGCTGCCGCACTCCGGTGATGTCCGTCGGCAATGTAGAGCGAAGGCATCTCCTTGAACGCCTCCGTGATTGTGGCGATGTCCTTGTCGTCGTCAATCACCCAGAACTGATGGCCGAAGCCGTCGTCGGGTGCCACGAAATCATACACCGGCTTCTGCGCCGTATATTTCGCCACCACCGCATCGAGCACCTTGCTTTCCGGGTAAGCGAAGAACACCGGTTCGATGTTCGCATTGTTCACCCGCACATGCTTCATGCGGTCTTCTTCCTTGTCGCGTCGCGTCAGCTCATGCTTCTTGATTACTCCGTTCATGTAGTCGGGCACGTAAGCCCCCACCACCAGACCATACTGCGTCTTGCCGTTCATGGTTTGGGCATAAATATAATAACACGGTTTGTCGTCCTGCACCAGCCAGCCCTTTTCCTGGAACATCCGGAAATTCGCTACCGCCTTGTCGTACACCCGCGGGTCGTGCTCGTCGGTACCTTCCGGGAAGTCAATCTCCGGCTTGATGATGTGATACAATGATTTCTCGTTGCCTTTCGCCTCTTCGCGGGCCTCAGCCGAGTTCAACACGTCGTAAGGACGGGAAGCCACCTGCTCCACCAGCTCCTTCGGCGGACGAAGCCCTTTAAATGGTTTAACTGTTGCCATAATGTTTGAAATTTCGTTTGAAAAACAATACCAACGTCCGTAACGCATAAAGTAAACATACCAGTGCCATACCGCACAGAAAACCCTGCCAGAAGTCATCCAAAAACGACCTGCACAACGTATTCACCAGCAGCAAGGAACTGCCCATTCCCAACGGAATCAGCAAATGCCGTTCGTCACTCGTCAGTTTCATTTATGCGTAAAACAGAAGTTATTTTTTATTTACACGGAATTTCTCACAACCATCCTTCAGGAAGCCCACAATCTGACGGGCCGCTGCGATGCCGGCATTGATATTCGCCTCTGCCGTCTGTGCACCCATCTTCTTCGGCGTAGAGAAATAACGTCCCGGGAATTTGGCCGCAAATTCTTCATTGGCCACCGGCATGATGTCGGTCACATACTTCAGGTCCGGACGGTCTTCCATTAGCTTAATCAGTTCCGCCTCGTTGATGACTTCCTTGCGGGCCGTATTCACCAGCAGACCGTTTTTCGGCATCCGGTTCACCAAATCATAATTAATCGAGTTCTTGGTTTCGGCAGTGGCCGGAATGTGCAGAGACACCACGTTGCAGGTGGCATACAGTTCTTCGGCTGAATCCACCGGTTTCACGCCGTCGGCCTCCATCGCCTCTTTCGGACAGTAGGCATCGTACGCATAGATGTCCATGCCGAATCCCTTGGCGATACGCGCCACATTGCGTCCCACGTTGCCATACGCATGAATACCCAGCTTCTTGCCCTTCAGTTCCGTGCCCGACTTGCCGTCGTAGAAGTTACGCACCGCCATCACCATCATGCCGAAAGCCAGTTCGGCCACCGCATTCGAGTTCTGCCCCGGCGTATTCATCACGCAAACCCCGTGCGCCGTAGCCGCCTCCAGGTCCACATTGTCGTATCCCGCACCGGCACGCACCACGATTTTCAGTTCCTTCGCCGCATCCAGCACCTCCTTGTCGATGATGTCACTGCGGATAATCACCGCATTCGCATCCTTCACCGCATCGAGCAACTGCTGTTTGTCGGTATATTTCTCCAGCAAAGCCAGTTCATAGCCTGCACCTTCTATCTCTTTCCGGATACCGTCTACTGCCACTTTGGCAAACGGTTTCTCTGTCGCAACCAATACTTTCATAATATTCGATTTTAAAGAAAACAAGGACGTGTTTTTGTATCTTCCACGCCCTTATTCTCAGATATAACAACAATTAATGCATTTTCTCAAATTCCTGCATGCAGTCGATGAGCGCCTGCACACTTTCTACCGGCATGGCATTGTAGCAAGAAGCACGGAAACCACCTACCGAACGGTGACCCTTGATGCCCACCATACCTTTTTCGGTAGCGAACTTCAGGAAGTCGGCCTCCAGGTCCTTGTATTCATCCGCCATGACGAAGCAGATGTTCATGTACGAACGGTCTTCCTTCACCGTCACCGTACCCCGGAACAGCTTGTTGCGGTCGATTTCCGCATACAGCATGTCGGCACGCTGTTTGGCACGGCGCTGCATTTCTTCCACACCGCCCTGTTCCTTCAGCCAGCGCAATGTCTGAAGAGCCGCATAAATAGGCACTACCGGCGGCGTGTTGAACATAGAACCTTTGTCCACATGCGTCTGATAGTTCAGCATGGTCGGGATATGACGGGACACCTTGCCCAGTGCCTCGTTCTTCACGATGACGAAAGTCACACCCGCAGGCGCCAGGTTCTTCTGCGCACCTCCGTAGATACAGATATACTTGGACACATCCACCGGACGGGAGAAGATATCCGACGACATATCAGCCACCATCGGCACGTTCACATCCAGGTCGGCATGCAGTTCCGTACCATAGATTGTATTGTTCGTCGTGATATGGAAATAATCCGCATCGGCCGGCACTTCGTAATTCTTCGGGATATACGTGTAGCCATCCTTTTCGGAAGAAGCCACCTCAATCGTCTCGCCGAAAGCTTTGGCTTCCTTCATGGCCTTCTTAGCCCATGTACCCGTGTTCAGGTAAGCCGCTTTCTTTTCCAGGAAATTATAGGGAACCATACAGAACTCCAAGCTTGCACCTCCACCCAGGAACAGTACCGAGTATCCTTCCGGAATATGCAGCAGTTCCTTGAACAGCGCAACCGCTTCGTCCACCACCGGCTGGAAGTCTTTCGCGCGGTGACTGATTTCCATCAACGAAAGTCCTGAACCATTAAAATCAAGAATAGCCTGAGCTGTCTTTTCTATCACTTCGCGAGGCAAAATAGACGGTCCCGCATTAAAATTATGTTTCTTCATTGGAAGTTTGTTTTGGTTAAACAATCATTTTAGCTAACACTTGCGAATTTAGTGATTATTTTTAGACTTCCAAAAGAATTCGTGATAATTTTACACGCTTATCGGATTTTAACTTTCAAATTATGCAAGTAAAGGTCATTTTGATAACATATTGACACGAGAATGGAAAGCCATGGCAGGGAGGACACTCGCGCGACATAGCAAAATGTGAAGCAGCCCTCACCGCCGGAGGGCTGATGTGACACAAAGTTATTATTTTGCCAGTTCTATCAAAGTTTTTATCCCCTTAATCTTTTCATTTTGTATGAGTTTTAACGTTTGTTTAGCCTTTTTCCGCGAAATAGCCGCAAACGCATAGTGATCTTTCACGTCTACACGACCCACGTCCTCCCGGCCCAGTCCGCCTTTTTTGGAGAGGAAACCCACGATGTCAATCTTGTTGATCTTGTCTTTCTTGCCTTTCCCTATATACAAGGTGACAAATTCCGGCAAGGCAGGCTGCGGTGTCTTTTCCGGCAAGGCGAACTCCTCGAGCGGCTGCGGCACATAGTCGGGGATACGTTCTTCGGCATGCAGAATCAGGAAAGCATTTCCGTCCGCCTCCCAGCGCGCCGTACGTCCGTTGCGATGGATGAACCCGTCCTCGGCCACCGGCAAGTGATAATGCACCACGTGACGGATGTCCGGAATATCCAGTCCCCGGGCCGCCAGGTCGGTCGACACGAAGATATGGCAGCTCCCGTTGCGGAACTTATACAACGCCCGTTCGCGGTCGTCCTGCTCCATGCCGCCGTGGAACGTCTCGCAATACACCTTCATGGAGTGCAGGTACTTCCCTACCCGGTCCACACTCTCCCGGTGGTTGCAGAACACCAGCGTCGATTCGTTGCCCAGCGTACACAGCAGCTTGTAGAGCGTCTCCAGCTTGTCCTTCTCCGGCGAGGTCACCCGGTAGAGCCTCAAGCGCTGCGATACCGTCTCCTCCGGATTCAGGAAGTCCAGCTTCTGCGTGCGGTTCATCCCCGTGAAGCGCGGAATCTCCTCCGCATCGGTGGCCGACAACAGGAAGCGGCGGCGCAACGACGGCAACTTGCCGATGACCTCGGCCATCTCGTCCTGGAAGCCGAACTCCAGGCACTTGTCAAACTCGTCGATAACCAGCGTACGCACCGTGCCGGCCTCGAAATTCTCCTTGTTCAGGTGGTCGTTCATACGTCCCGGCGTACCGATAATCACGGCCGGCGAGATGCCCTTCATGGTGCGGTGTTCCTCCATGGCCGGACGTCCGCCGTAGCAGCTCATCACCGGGAAGCCGGTTCCCATGGCCTTGAACACCTGCTCAATCTGCAGGGCCAGTTCGCGCGAAGGCACCAGCACCACGGCCTGCACGCCTTCCACTCCCTGCTTCAGCGAGCTCACCAGCGGCAACAGATAAGCCAGCGTCTTCCCGGAGCCGGTGGGCGAAAGCAGAATCAGGTCGCTGCCGTCTTTCCAGGCATCGATGGCGGCCTCCTGCATGGCGTTCAACTGGTCAATCTTCAGGTTGGATAGTATTGTTTGTATGTCCATAATTCTTGGGGTTTTGGGGGTTATAGAAGCAAAGGTAACGAAAATAAATCACAAGCACAACACCAGGTCGGGCAGCAGCACAGCCGTCTCCGCCTCCTCTTTCGGTGCATCCTTCGGTTTCCAGGCCACCACAAACCGCACCGAAGCCGACTTCACCTCGTACCCGCGCTCCTTCCATTCTGCCAGTTTCTTCTGCATGCTCTGCGACAAACGGGCCACGGGCCGCTGCTTCCCGTCATACAAGGTAGCGTCCCTGTAACCCAATGCGTCTCCTCCTTTCAGCGACAGCACTACCCGCTTGAGGTCCTTGAACTTAAAGAAGTCCAGGAACACATCCTTGTGCGAGAGCTGCAACACAATCTCTTCCGGCATCGCGTACTCCCGCGGGTCCACCCGATACTCGTCCGCTTTCAAACCCGCAAAGAAATCCCCGTTCGTATGCACGAACAGCCGGTTCTTGGCCCGGGTGATGCCCACATAATAGCGGCGCAGCAAATGGTCGTTCTTCAGGTAGCCATCCGCAACCAGCATGTATACGTCGTCAAACTCCCGGCCCTTGGCCTTGTGAATGGTCGACACCACCACATCCGCCCCCGACACGTCGCAAAAGTCCTCCACCGACGATTCAAACACGAACTCCTTGAAATCCGTCACATACTTCGTCCGGTTGATTTGCTCAAACACTTCCACACAACGCTTCACGTAGGCCAGGCTCGAACTCCCGTCGTAAGCTGCAAAAGTGTTACTCTTCGCCTCCTCCCACAAGTCATCCGGAATCAGTGGCGTACTGACCCGCTTACTGATATATTTCAGGAAATACCGCATCTCGGCCAGGTTCCAGAACAGCAAACCCTCCATCGACTGAATCAGCTTGCTACGCACCCCCCGTTTCCGCAACAGCGCCACCACAATCACCGCCTCCTCGTTGGTCTGGGTCAGCACACAGGTTGTTCCTTCCCCCCGGTTCCGACACAGTTCCTCCACCAACGGCTGATACATACAAGCCGACGAATGGCGGGTCACTGTCACCCACCCGTCTTCCTTCCGCATGGAAACAATGGGCGAAGTCTTCATCCTCCGGCCAATCCCCTTCACAAACTCATTGGCAAAAGCCACCACATGCCGGCTGCTCCGGTAGTTCTCGGTCATCTCCACAAACCGGCTTCCCTGCTCCTGCATCAACCGGAACATGTACCCGGCATCCGATCCGCGGAAGTCATAAATATTCTGGTCGTCATCGCCCACCGCTATCACCCGCATCTCCTCGTTGTGGTGCATCAACGCCCGCACCAGCGCATGTTCTTCGGCTCCCATGTCCTGCGCCTCGTCAATCACCAGCACCGTCTTGCCGATGCGGTTGGGCTCCACCTCTCCCTGCTCAATCATTTCCGCCGCCTTCCCGACCACGTTCTTCACTTCCTCCAGGTTGCCTATCAGTCCCAGCAAGTCAAAGCAATAGGCATGGAAAGTCTTGATTTCCACGTAGTGCGCCGCGTTGCCAATCAGTTCCATCAGCCGCTGCTTGAATTCCGTGGCAGCCGCCCGGGAGAAAGTCAGCATCAGCAACTGCTCGTGCTTCACATCCTCCAGCAGCAACAGCGAAGCCAGCTTGTGCACCAGTACCCGGGTCTTCCCGCTTCCCGGCCCTGCCGCCACCACGATGCAGCGCGACTCCTTGTCCGAAATAATCTCCATCTGCCGCTTGGACAGCTGGCCGAACAACTGCTTGTATTTCTCCGGCGTCAGGTTGCGCTGAATCTCGTTCACCCGCTCCCCCTTGAAATACTTGGCAATAAATTTCTTGTAATCCATCTGGAAATAATCCTGCACATACTGCAACGCCGCCTGATAATCCCTCACCATCAGGTTGGCATATTCCCCCACGATGTGTACCTGCTGGATTTTCTGCTTGTAGAATTCGTTCAGCATCCGGTAGTCATCCTGCTTGTAGCGCGACTTATTGTCCTTGATACGCCGGATGTCCATGGCATTGTAAAGCACCAGGAAGCCCCCTTCCAACTTGAGTGCCCCGATTTTCGACAGATACAGAAGCGCCTCTTCCACATCCTCCAGCTGCAACTCTTCCCCCGGATGAAAAAGAGACTGGGAACCCGCCTTCAACTGGTTCAGCAACTCCACCACCGAGAACTGTACGGCCGCCTTCTCGGTCCCAGCATCCTGCACTTCCCCCTCCTTTGCCAGCTTGTACAGCCATCCCACGGCAAACCGGCTAATCTCAATCCGCTTTTCCACGCGCCGAAGAATCGATTCCATATCCGCCCGCCGGCTAAGCTCCATGTGGTGTTCCGCATCTTCCTTCTTGCGGATATACCCCTTGATGGTCAGGAAATAAAGCAACGTCCGAATGTCCTTCTCCTTCGATGTGTCGATACCCTCATGCACCGCATTGTCATTCAGCTGCTTGCACGAGATACGCAGAGCCTCATCCGGAATGTGGCTGAGAATATACCGTTCCAACCTGGCAAAACGCTCCAAAAACATCCGGGCCCTCCGTTCCGAATCACCGGCATCCATCAGATAAGCCGATATATCCTTGCTGTCGGCCAGGATGCCGTCTTGCCGCATCCGTTCCACCACCGACACCACCTCTTTCTTGGTCAGCCCCAGAATGTCGGCCAGGTAATCAATCCGCGATTCCGCTCCCGAATCCTGCGCCTTGGCAATGTACTTCTGCGAAATCAGGGAAGTAATGATTCTCACCGCCTTCTCTATCTCATCCTGCCCAAACAAGACCGATGCCGTGATGCGCTGCCGGGCCTCGTCCATGTTCTTTACCGTAATGCCGGTGGCATACACATGCGGCACATTGTTCCCCCGCTCCAGATAACCACTCTGCTCCAGTGCCGACAAAGCCGTCCGCACCCGTGTTTCGATGTCCGACACCGAGTCATCCCATCCGGCGTTCCGGGCAATCTCCAGCGCCGAACAGCACACCCGCATACGCTTTCTCGTCATGTCCTTCACCGCCTTCCACACCTGCTGGATTTCGCTGATGCTCAGTTTCGTCTGATTCAGCAGAATGAAATGCTTGTCCAGGTCGTTGTCACTGTAAAGCACATAACACCGCGCATTGAGATGCGGGTCACGTCCCGCCCGACCTGCCTCCTGCACATAATTCTCCAGCGAATCGGAAATATCATAATGCACCACCAGTCCCACGTCCTTCTTGTCCACCCCCATTCCGAAGGCCGACGTCGCCACGATGATGCGCACCTGGTCGCTCATGAACGCATCCTGATTGGCAATCTTCTCGTCCGAATCCATCTTCCCGTTGAAAGGCAATGCCTTGTACCCGTCGCGCGTCAGCTTCGAAGCCAGCTCCTTGGTGCGCCGGGTACGCGACACATACACAATGGTCGGGCACGTGGATTCCGCCACCAGCTCCCTCAGTTTGGCATACTTATCATCGTCCGTCTCGGCATGAATCACCGAATAGCGCAGGTTTGTGCGCGAAGCCGTAGAAGCAAACAGCTCCAGGTCCAGGTTCAACGTCCGCTTGAAATAATCACAGATATCCTGCACCACCTTCTGCTTGGCCGTCGCCGTGAAGCAGGAAACCGGTATCGGCGTCCGGCAACCCTTCTTTTGCTGGTACTCCTGAATGAACTTGCCGATATACAGGTAATCCACCCGGAAATCCTGTCCCCAGGAAGAGAAACAATGCGCCTCATCGATGACAAACCGCACCACATTCCGCACCATCAGAATCCGTTCGATGGTCTTTGAGCGCAGCATCTCGGGAGCGATATACAGCAGCGAAGCATCCCCTTCCTGCACCCGCTGGATGGAAAGCGCCCTCGTGATGGGGTCCAGCAGTCCGTTGATGGTCACCGCATCCGTAATCCCCCTGTCGGCCAGGTTGTCCACCTGGTCTTTCATGAGCGACTGCAAGGGCGAAATCACCACCGTCAGTCCGTGCACCGCCCGCGCCTCCATCAGCGCCGGCAACTGGAAGGTCAGTGATTTTCCACCCCCTGTCGGAAAGATGGCCAGCAAGGACCTCCCTTCTATCGCCGCCCGGGCCGCCCGTTCCTGCAACGGTTCGCCCCCGTACGTACGGAACTGGTCATATCCGAAAAACAGTTTCAGGCCACGCAGCACATCCAGCTGGCTGCGGCAATACGCACATCCCTCCGCACAACGGGTATGCCGCAGGAGCTTCATCACATATTCCACTTCCGGATAATTGCGAAGCACCCATCCGGGCGTCACGGAACGATGGTCGGTGGTGTCAATCAATGCCAGCGCATAAGCCAGCTCACAAGGATACTGCCGGACCAGCATGTCCACATCGGCATGCGCACAGATTTTCCCGTCATAAAGGCGGCGTATCAGTCCCACCAGTCCCCAGCTCACCTTTTCGGCTTTTACCAGGCTAAGAAACCCGTCGAACTCTTCCTTGCCCTTCAGCAACGAGGCAAACACCTTCCGTTTCTCTTCGGGCAACGAACTCCACCGGGCCATCTCATCCAAGAGCAGGTCGCGCGCCTTCTCGCAGTCGTTCACCGGGTTGTTCATCTGGTCGCACACCAGCTTGTCGTCCTTCACCAGCCGGTGGTAAGGACGCTCCGGAAACAGCAGCGGCGAGACATACAACGTATCCACCAGTGTCCAGCGACAAGCCTTGTCGGGAAACAAATATTTCGCATCATGATGAATGATATTGTGTCCGCAGAGATAATCCGTATCGCGCAGGAAATCAAGCAACTCCTCCTTCGATGCCTTATGAAAAGTGGCACCGTCCTGCCGAAGAGCCCCTATATCATGAATTTTATGGTCTTTCAATCCTACCTCTACGTCCACAATGGCATAACGCGAGGTCTTGTTTTTCGTGAATATATCCCAGATTGCCATAGATTGTGCTTCTCATCATTTACACCCTTTCATTCTCCCTACCTTGTAAAAGGTCCTTTCCATAGTACAGCTTCTGTCTGTCCTCTCAAGCTTTTAAATACGAGAATAAAACATTTTTTACAAATGTATAAATAAATGTCACAAAATCTATCAAAATCAGGCCTTCTTTTTGTCACATGATCATCTCCCTTCCATCCTAATAACCGAACAGCTCCTCCCAATCCCTTTATCAGAACCATCTCCCCACAGCAGCATCCCTCTCCTCCCTGAAGTATGGTTCAGGATGCAACAGCGCGCTACAGTTCTGATCCACAAGTGTGTGCTCTCACCTCTTCCAGGAGCTTCTCTATATTGTCTACCGGACGAAAAGGTACGATAAAATCAAGATGGGTATCCATTATGGCATACACACATTCCTCCTCATTGTCTTCTCCCCCAAATCCGTCTGAATCCGCAAAGTATCTTCCCTCCGGATACAACATCCATGAAATGGCACATACCCCCTTTTCAAAGCCACCGTATCGGTTCACTCCCCCATACTTCAGGACCTTATCTTTGGCGTTGCGATACCCATGAGGGCACTTCTTCGCTATCAGGTCCAAGTCAATCTCCCTGTCGTCCACCAGCATGGTTCCCCCTTCCGTTGACAATTTCCGGATTTTGCAAGTGTGGGTGTTGGCTACAAACAACTCATAATTTCGCCATTCTTTTCCCCAGAACATAGCCATACCTTCCCCTAAATAGCAGCCTTCCCTTCCTTCCAACTCGGGAAATCCTGATACACACACTTTTTTAGTATCGACCAGGGTAAACTTTATTTCATTCTGTCCCATATCTCATTCCCTTATGATTATACAACTAAAGTAACTATCGGATTTTTCCGTATCCATGGCAAACGCCACACTTTCCGCTCCCCTTACACACCGGACACTTCATGAATCCTCCTTCTTCAGCGTACTCTCCATCATACGGTACAACCTTCACCCCGTTACAATACGTACAGTCGCCGGTTCCACCACAAGAGCGGCACTCATTCCCGCTTCCACTATCGTAAGATCCGCGACCGGAACCATTACCCGACGAACTGCCGTACTGAATACTTGTGTCATCATATCCGCCTCCACCCGTCATTTGGTCCACCTGCCGCAAAGTCTGACGCAATTGAGCAGCTCGCTGTGGAGTCACCTTGCCAGTCTGCCGACATTCGTTACAGGGGTGCGACTCACCATAAAATGAGAAAATCCCAGTACCCGAACACATGGGACAATCCACCATGTCCTGGGCCCCATTCCCGTATGCAGGCTCTGACATGCTACCGCCGGAATGCATACGCTCCAGTGCCTTGAAGAAATTCTTGTATGTATCCTCATCGACTTTCTTTTCTCCCTTACAGACAATGCATTCCCGCATAATTCCTTCTACAAGGATTTCTCCTTCTCCTTGACAGAGAGGACAGGTCCTTTTATTGTCACAAGACGCAAGACTTAAAGACGCCCATAATAAAATAAAAATGATTCTCCACATAAAATGTATTTTTGAGATTATATATTCTAATTTTCTGATGACTACAACTAGAATCTCAGCATGTTTTTCACACGTCTTATCCTATGCACATCGGTACAAGCCAAGTGTCCAATCACTTGGATGATACAGGTTCAAAGAACAAGCCACAGGTATTTTCCATTTGAGACCCTCTGATGAGCACACATCTGGGGGACACCCCTACATTCAAATAATTAACTTCGGAGAGGGCTATAGAGATAAATCCATAGCATAGAGGCTTCATCCTGCCTCGCTGGGAATATGCATTAGACAATGCATCCATTTTTATACCATAATGATTTTATGGCTACTGACATACGTGTCCAGGCCTATGCCTTCCTATGTCTTTGGATTATGATTATTTGTCTCTAAATCTGACATGTGACCGACTCAGAGGCCGATTCCATAATCTTTCTGTAAAAGTAGAAAAAATCCATCTAATCATCAATGAAACTTAAAAAATTCTTTCCATCTAAAAGAGTCTGTACCTTTTTTCTGATGATTCTTTAAAACTGCAAAGGGAAAATAAGAGAGTAAGAAGATGTGTGACAAGACATTTATTCCTATTTTAATAGAAAAAAGGCAGATCACGCTTGAACTGCCTCTTTTCCTTGAATCCACAAAGTACAATCAATACCACTGCGGATAAAACTACTATAAGATCTTAGTAAGGAAATGTTCCAAACAAGCCATAATCAGCAGACATATCCTCTTCCACAATACATTCACTCGTATCGAAACCATTATAATATTTGCCACTACGGCTAATATGTCCACCTTTTATCACCCCATAGCCATTTCCCCAAAATTGAAGCTTTATTTCTATTCTCACTTGGTCAAAATAATAGCTTTGATCATTGATGGCTTCAGAAGTTTGAATCACTATTTTACCCATATCTTTACCTATATGCTCAAAAGATACTTTACCTACATTTTTACTTCCTTGGGTTTGTCCTGCCTCAATATCATAATAAAGCAATTCCGATTCACGGCCTCTGAAAAGAGGATGCTCCATAAAAGTACACCAACCATTGTTTATTGAAAACTTATACCCTCCGAACGAAAAATAAGTCTTTGTCGAAAAAGACTTTGCGTAATCCGAATCATCATTGCTGTCAATTCTGTTCACATTGACTAGAACCAGTGGTGCTTGCGAGCCTATGGAATCCAAAGTCATTTTATCATCAATAAGAGTCACCTTGAAATTGGTAGAATAATCAGAAAGACTACCCTGAGTCATCAGAATCTCATGTCTAAGCGAATTGACCACATAAGACCCGTAGGAAAGAAGTTTCATCACCCGAGTATGATTTTGTGCGTTTTCCGTAACCCTTGTATTGATATAAGTTCCACTTGGCGTATCAATGGAAACCAAACGTGACTGGGTTTCCGCATCCGACTCGACAGCGGTTGAGAACTGCCAATAATCGGTTACTGTATCTGATACTGCCACCTTCCAGCAACCTACCACCTGTGATACTTGCAACCCGGACTCTTCTTCTTTTGACAATTCATCATCCGATGTACAGGATGTATACACAAATCCAAACGATAAGGCAATTAATGTAGTAAATAACAGCCGTTCAAATGAAAATCTTTTCATACTCTATCTTTTTTACAATAAATTGAAATCTTAATTACGTTTCGTTGTAACTTGCAACAGAAACGTTTTTAGTAGTATATGCAAATATAGCAAATTGTATAGATACATTTTTCTTACACTTCCTACTAAAATGTGGCATAAACCATCTTCCATTACTAAATTAGTAAGCAATATGCAATATTCAATGCACTCAAAATCTCATCCAGCATAAAGTCGATAAAATGGCCACTATCAGCAATTCCTGAACTTTCAATGATGGCATCATAATAAGCCTGACATAGGCCATGTTCTCTACAGGAAAATGTTCAAACATAGCCCCACTTTTTTCCTCACATACAAATCATAAAAGATTGCTTTCGAATGCCCCCTTTTTTCACATCTTGACGATGAGTTTCCGCTCTGCTCTTGTCCCTCTTGTGGAGCAACAAAAACAACTTCTAAGAATATTTATTATATAAAAACTTGTATATGAGCGATAAATATCATAGATTTGTATAATTATGCAAGTGAATTCATATTGTAATTCTCATATTTATCAATTAGTATGATTGAAAAAATATATAAATATACATCACTTTTTTTTAAGGACTTTTTCCAATTATTCGGCATGATGTCAATGTACTATATGTTCACAGAAACTTCAACGAAAAGTATCATCAAACCTTGTTTGTTTTATGCTTTTACTATGGCTATTTTTAATCTAATAAGGACCATATTTAAAGATAAAAATAAAAAAAACGAGTAAGCTTCTGTCACTATAAACCTGATAGTTACAGTCGCTATTGTTTTGTTGAACCTATATGTTGCAGCCAGCATTGGCTACTAGATTTCTCTTCTTATTTTGTCAATGCTCTTTCTGGATGTTGCAGTTTCCATTTGTGCGGAAGAAGATTCAGCTGACCCTTATGAATCGCCCTTTTGTGATAGGGCATTCGAACGGTCGTGGACAATCTCAGTTCCGGTTTTGTACGTTTGTCACATGACTCGCCACAACGACCGGATTCTCCCCGTTGCGCACCCCATTCTTTTTCTTCACATACAAGTCATGAAGATGGCTTTCGGATGTACCCCTTCTTCACATCTTGATGCTGGGTTTCCGCTCTGCTCTTGGTAAGCATCCGATAAAATACACATTGTAAAGCCTTCCACTCTTCCGTTACTTTGCCAATAAAAAGACCATGAAACGAATAATGAGTAAAGAAGAGTTCCTGTCCGTTTATGAAAGACAACAGGCCAGTGGCCTGACCATAAAAGATTTCTGTGAGAATGAGTCCTATTCATCCTCCTGTTTCCATTATTGGAAGAAGAAATTCGGCCTGAGCCGT
>ERZ652171.121-NODE-121-length-55729-cov-9.40601_pt1 | contig 55729 bp, 70 predicted proteins | sample MGYA00514759_ERZ652171 | MGnify/ENA metagenome assembly ERZ652171 | reverse complement strand
GTCGTCGGCAGCGTCAGATGTGTATAAGAGACAGATTCGCTCCCTATAACTTAATAATGTGTTGTATGGTTAAGAAGTGGATATTCCCTTTATTGATTGGGGTTTGTTTAATCAATACGTCTATGGCACAAGAAAATCCGATTTTATTATTCCCAAAAGGGGCGCCGGGAGAAACTATTAAATTAATAGAGAAAGCTGATACGGATGGTGGAAAAACCGGTGGTGAGAGTGTTTTGCGTATTACGAATGTGAGTGAGCCAACGATTACTATATATCATGCTCCGGATGAAGTGGCCTCGGGTGCCGCTATGATTGTCTGTCCCGGTGGTGGTTACAATATTTTAGCTTATGATTTGGAAGGTGATGAAGTCTGTGAATGGCTTAATAATCTTGGAATAACTGCGGTCTTACTTAAATACCGGGTTCCAAGACGGGAAGGACTGGAAAAACACGAAGCTCCTTTGCAAGATGTACAGCGTGCGATTGGTTATGTTCGAGCGAACGCTGAGAACTTGAATATAGATCCAAAGCGAATCGGTGTGATGGGATTCTCGGCTGGTGGCCATTTAGCTGCCATGGTTAGCAATAATTTTTTGAAACGTACTTATCCGGCTATTGATGCTACGGATAAAGTAAGTTGTCGTCCGGACTATTGTTTATTGGTTTATCCTGCTTATTTAGATGGAGAGAATTTCCAATTGGCACCAGAGTTAAAGGTTTCATCTGCCACACCTCCAACCATGTTAATTCAAGCGGAAGATGATAAATCTTATATCAACAGTAGTATTTTCTATTATTATGCCTTAAAGGAAGCTGGTGTTCCGGCATGGATGCATTTATATAGTCAAGGTGGCCATGGATATGGGTTACGAGATACGGGAGCGTCTGTAAATGAATGGCCGGATCGGGCTGAAGATTGGTTTCGTGAGATCGGTCTGATCGAATAGAACTCCAGATATCTTTTCTGGAGACTTGCGGAGTAGATTCTTAAATCGATTGCGCAATTTATTTATTACTAGTTTATTATTGATGGTAAACGTAGTAAAAACGTAGTGTAGAAAAGTGTGTTCTATAGCATATCGTATCTTTGAAGTAGTGAGTTTATTGCTGTTTTCTGTTATTCGGGCTTTTTTTGAAGTAAAAAAGCTAAGTTATGAAATTCCTTAAAAGTTCAGTTTTATTTATTTCAATGGCATGTATAGTGCCTGTTTGTTCGATAGCGAGAGAAAAAAGTGAGAGAATCACAAGAGCTGAGATTGAACAGAAAAGTGCGGATGAATTTATAAATGGTCTGATGAGTCGAATGACCGTTGATGAGAAAATTGGCCAATTGAATCTTCCTAGTTATGGAAACGTAATGCCAAATCCTAAAAAGAGTGAGATAGCCAGTCGTATTGTACGAGGAGAGGTTGGTGGTATATTTAATATATTCGGTGTCGATGCGATCCGGCAGTTACAAGAAGTCGCGGTTAAAGAAAGTCGGTTGGGGATTCCTATAATTGTTGGCGCTGATATTTGTAATGGTTATAAAACCGTTTTTCCCATTCCTCTAGGTCTTTCGTGTAGTTGGAAACCGGAGAATATAGAAGAGGTCGCTCGAATTTCCGCGAAGGAAGTTGGTGCTGATGGTATCTGTTGGACATATAGCCCGATGGTCGATATATATCATGATGCCCGGTGGGGACGAGTAAAGGAAGGAGCGGGCGAGGATCCGTTTCTTGGAGGTATAATGGCTCAAGCATGGGTGCGTGGTTATCAAGGCAATGATTTATCGGCTGATACGACTCTTATGGCATGTGTAAAGCATTATGCGCTTTATGGAGCGGCCGAGGCTGGTCGGGATTATAATACGGTAGATATGAGCCGTGTGACTGCCATGAATTATTACATGCGTCCTTATCAAGCTGCTGTAGAAGCAGGAGTAGGAAGTATCATGACTTCATTCAACGAATTTGAAAGTATCCCCGCGACCGGAAATACTTGGCTTCTTAATGACGTATTGCGTAAACAATGGGGATTTAACGGCTTTGTCGTGTCTGATTTTACGGCAATAGCGGAGATGGTAAACCATGGAATAGGTAATCGTCAGGAAGTCGGAGTCAAGGCGCTAAAGGCGGGTGTCGATATGGATATGATAGCGGACTGTTATCATGCCGTATTAAAGAAATCATTGGAAGAAGGGAAAATAACAGAGGCTGAGATTGACTCTGCTTGCCGGAGAATACTAATCGCAAAATACCAATTGGGATTGTTCCATGATCCATATAAATATTGTAATCCGAAAAGAGCCGCCAAAGAGTTCTTGTCGGTAAATAATGTATCTGCGGCCCGTCGTATTGCGGCGGAGTCTTTCGTGTTACTTAAAAATGATAATAATCTGCTTCCACTTAAAGGATGTCGTAAGGTCGCTGTAGTCGGTCCTTTAGCGGATAGCAAGGCGAATATGGCTGGATCGTGGAAATATGATGAGCAGACTAAATCTTATCATGGATTGGTAGAGGATTTACAGGAATCTTTGGGAAATGGAGTAGAGGTTGTTTTTGCAAAAGGCAGCAATCTAGTCGATGATCCCGTTTATGAAGCGAACTTTACGGATCAAAATCGTTCAACCCGGGATGATAGAAGCGATGAACAATTAATCGCCGAGGCCCTAAAAGTGGTGGAAGGCGCTGATGTGATTATCGCTGCTTTGGGTGAATCGATAGATATGAGTGGAGAAGGCGCTAGTAGAGCCATCCTTGAAATGCCGCAAACGCAGAAAAAATTACTGGATGCTATCCAGAAGACAGGAAAGCCGATCGTAATGGTACTTTTTACCGGAAGACCTTTGGCATTACAATCCGAGGAAAAGCAGGTGAATGCGATCTTGAACGTATGGTTCGGTGGTACGGAAGCAGGAGCGGCTATTGCCGATGTCTTGACCGGAAAGGTTTCTCCGACAGGGAAGTTAACCATGTCTTTTCCTCGTGTAACAGGCCAATGTCCGATCTATTATAATCATAAGATGACAGGACGCCCTATGTCTCCCGATGCTTGGTACACTCGTTATGTCTCCAATTATATAGATGTGTTGAATGAGCCTCTTTATCCATTTGGTTACGGCTTGAGTTATACGACTTATACGTATGGCGATGTATCTTTGAATATGAATTCAATGGATGCAAATGGAAAAATTCAAGCATCCGTGATTGTTACCAATACCGGGGCTCAGGATGGAGAGGAAATCGTACAGCTTTATTTACGTGATATCGTACGCAGCATAACCCCTCCGGTCCAAGAATTGAAAGGATTCAAGCGAGTTGCGTTAAAAGCGGGAGAAAGCAAGAAAGTAACCTTTGATATTGATGTGGATATGTTGAAATTCTACGATTCAACCTTAGATTATGTCGCTGAGCAGGGTGAGTTTCAGGTAATGATCGGTGGAAATAGTAAAGAGGTGAAAACTGCTTCGTTTACATTAAAATAATCCTAATCGGAAGGAATCAGTTATGGGTCTTTGCTAAATTCGAAATTATATGTATCTTTGCCAAAAGAAATATTACAAAACCATGGGGATGACCGGTTTTGACAGCGGGTAGAAGTGGTTTGTAAGCATGTAGTGCGTGGTTGGCTTGCACTTAAATCTCAGACAACGAACAATTAACTGGCGAAAATAATTACGCTCTCGCTGCTTAATCGAAGTATAGTAGATTCAAGCTTAATCCCTGCAAAAGTTGCGGGGACGTGACATCACCCGGATGCTGTGGCTCCGAAGCGTTCCGATCAGGTGGTGCAGCAATATCGGAGATAGTTTGAGATAAGCCTCGGGTCTCAGGCGAAACTTTAGAGGATAAGGGATGAGTGGGTGGCTTCGGTCTTGCTCTTCCCCGACAATGAAGGCGAAGATAAACATGTAGAAAGCAAATTAATTCCTCGTTTGGACGAGAGTTCGAATCTCTCCATCTCCACAACAGCCTTGGTAATCTGCTGATTGTCAAGGCTGTTTTTGTTACTACACGTAAAAATACACGTAAAAGGCGTTTTTTTATAGGATTTTTGATGTCTTAATTCTCCATCGTGACAAATATAACGTTTTTCCTTATCAACTCCCAATTATGATCAATAACATATTTTATGGATACTGTGTAGCCGTCATGTATATTATTCATTATATTTGCGGGACAGGTGCGTAACTTAAAGTTACGAAAATATGTTTTCAAATATTTTTGAGCTCAAATCCATTCGTGAGCAAAAGTACAGACTCTCTGAGCGTGAATCGGAGATCGCTAAACCTGTGTTAACCGAATTGGGTATGATCGATACCCTATATGAGTGGTTCAAGGAGATAGCCCTCGGAGGAAAGCCAATCCCTAAAGGGAATGTACCGCAAAGGAAAAAATTCATATTCATAATATTATATCTCTATTCTCCTATGACCTTGGCTGGCGGTAAGATGAAGGCTGGATTAAGGGAAAAGCTAGGAAACGTACTAGGGATTAAGGAGAAGACGGTCGTTTCCAACAATATCAATGGCATAGTTTTTTCTTATCAATTGTATAAGTACTTTAGGCAAGATATAGAGCGTATTTTCTCTGAAATATTGGTTAGGTTGGATAAGACAAAGTAAATTTTGCGGTTTTTAGGGGTAATTCGTGACATTCTACCTGTTGTCACGAATCGCCCTTTCTTTATTTATGACCATAAATATCGATGACATAACTTTGGTCTTGATCTTTATTCAAGGCAAAGATATGAAATTGACAATCAAGCAAGAGAAGTTCTGTAATTATTACTTGGAATCAGGCAATGCTTCCGAGGCGTATAGGCGTGCTTATTCTTGCGAGAATATGAGACCCGAGACTATTAATATAAGAGCTTGCGAGCTTCTAGCCAACGGTAAGATAGCGGTAAGGGTAAAAGAGTTGCAAGCTGATTTACAAAGAAGATCGGATATAACCAAAGACGAGGCTATTGATATCCTTAAGAATATAGCACGGGCCAATGTCGTGGATATGTTGCAAATCAAGAGGGGGAAGAACTATGTAATCTTCTTGATAAAAGATTTGTCTAAACTGCCTTTGTCTTTCCAATTAGCTATCCAATCGGTCAAAAGTACGGATAAGGGCTTTGAGGTAAAGATGTATTCCAAGATAGACGCTTTGGATCGCCTTTCGAAGATGATGGGATGGGATGCGCCTGTCAAATCGGAGGTCAATATAGATGGCGAGGATAAATCCATAACTATTCAGGTTATTGACAAGAGGGAGGACGTTATCAATGGTGATACAGACGACTAGGATATATACGGAGGTACAGGGCGCTTTGGATGGCGGTTATAAGATCATATCTGCCCAAGGATCTTCAAGGAGCAGTAAGACTTATAACATATTGATATTCCTTATAGTGTATATCCTTCATAACCCTAAGCTGTCTCTATCTATCGTGAGGAAGACATTGCCGGCGCTGAAGGGATCTGTCTTCCGGGATTTCAAAGAAATCATGATCGATAAGTTCCGTATATGGGATAATAGGTGCATGAACAAGTCGGAGATGGTTTACTCGTTCCCAAATGGATCATTCGTGGAGTTCTTTTCCACGGATGATGAGCAGAAGATAAGAGGAAGGAAACGTGATATACTTTATTGTAACGAGGGAAATGAGATATCTTATCTTGAGTGGCAGCAACTGGTGATGCGTACCACTCTTTTCTCTGTCATTGATTATAACCCGTCGTTCAGTGACGAGCACTGGATTTGCGATCTAAACAATGACCCTAGGACGTATCATTTTATATCCACTTATAAGGACAATCCTTTTTTAGAGCAAACAATCATCGATGAGATAGAGTCATTGAAGAATAAGAATAAGGTGCTTTGGGCGGTTTATGGGTTAGGGCAGCGGGCGATGGCCGAAGGGTTGGTGTTCCCTGATTTCGAGATCGTGGACGAGTTCCCTTCCTATGCCAAGCATGTGGCGTTAGGGCTTGACTTTGGATATAGCTATGACCCTACCGCTATAGTTAGATGCGGACTGGTTGATGATAGGTTATATCTTGACGAGAAATGTTACCGTACCCATATGTTAACCAAGGAGATTATTAAGGTATTGAAAGACCTTGGCTTGGTGGTTTACGCTGACAGCGCCGATCCAAGGCTTATACAAGAAATATCAAATGCGGGGATAATCATATACCCTGCGGACAAGTACAAGGGATCTGTTATGGGAGGTATTATCAAGATGATGGAGTATAAGATTTGTGTCACCAAGAGATCTTTAAACTTGATAAAAGAACTTAGGAACTATGTATACGCCCAAAACAAGGACGGTAAATTTATCAATGAGCCTATTGACGGGTATAACCATCTTATCGACGGGGCACGTTATTGGACGATAGGCAAGCTTCTAGGAAAAGTATTAACAACAAGACAGTACTCTAAGGAGGAGTTAGGATTTTAACATGAATTACATAGACGCTATATTTCAGGTTTTCCAAAACAAGATATTGAACTCGTTGGGAGTGGAGAGGGACTTTGTCAGCCTTATCAAGGATAGGGATATAAGCCGGGCCATGTCAATGATGCAATGCCGGGACAAGGATGTTTCCCAAGCAATCTTGGAATATAACCCGGAATCCCATGAGGTTAATAAACGTCCTAATAAGCACAGGAAAAATCAAGAACCATATATCACGGAGAAATTGCCACGAGGAAGGCAAGCGTATATAAATGAGGTGGAGCTGTTTTTTCTCCTCGGGCAGCCTATCTTGTGGAAAGCTGTATCGGATGATACGGATAAGGCTTTCAGGGCATTCGGTGATTTTCTCCGTTATACTCGATTCAACACGACAATCCGGGAAGCCAAGCGTTTGGCCGGTGCGGAGACGGAGAGCGCTAAGGTTTATCATATATACAGGGAAAATGGTATGCCCCAAGTAAAGGTTAAGGTTATATCCAAGTCAAAAGGATATACATTGCGGCCTTTATTTGATCAATGGGATAACATGATAGCTTTTGGTTATGGATATACGCTACTTGAGGGCGATAAGTCCGTAGAGCATTTTGATATAGAGACCCCGGAATACATCTATCGATGCAAGAGAGCGGATATCGGATGGGATGTTACGCCATTGCTTAATCCTTCGGGTAAAATAAATGTTATCTACTATCGTCAAAACAAGGCATGGTATGGGGTGCAAAAGCGTATAGACAGAGAGGAAGCGGTTGATAGCAAGGCGGCGGATTCCAATAATTATTTCTCCGATCCAAAATTGAAATTAACCGCTGATGTCATTCAGAGCATAGTAGGGGGAGGATCTAATATGGTAGGAGAGGTTATCACCATGTCCGATAAGGACAAAAGCGCTGCCGAGTATCTCGTTCCGCCCGATTATTCCACGATGAAAGAGGCGGAGAAAAAAGACCTGTCATCAAGTATACTATTCGATACGTTCACCCCGGATTTCAGTTACGAGAATATGAAGGGGCTTGGGACATTATCCGGGGAGGCATTGAAAAGGGCCTTGGCGCTTGGATATATGAAAAGGGACAACTTGAAAGAGATATATGATATATTGATAGACCGTGAGAAGAATCTTATATTGGCTATCATGATGAACGTCACTCATATCGGCATGAGAGAGGAGTTAAGCAGGCTCGACCTGCAACATGAGTTCTCCGAGCCTTTCGCCGAGGATAAGGATAAGAGAATAGATATGATAGCGAAACTCTATGAGTCAGGATTGGTGTCCCTTCAAACGGCGGTAGATATGCTGTCCTTGACAGACAAGCCGGAGGAGGAGATTCGACGGATATTAGAGGAGAAGCGGGAAAAGACGCAACGTAATGAGAAGGACAAGAATCTTAAAGCTTCGGATGATTCCTCTCAATAATAAGGATGGATTAAGTCATACCTTGATATCATTAAATTTAATGGGCGTGGTTATTTTATAGCCATGCCCTATTGTTTTTGTGACAATCGGTCTATTGTCATGTATATAGCCTGTTTTTATTTTATTACAAGCTTATGTATCAATACTTTTATGCGAAAAATAAAAGTAATAGCATGAAAGAGAAGATTTTCCAGCAGTTAAAACAGAAGTACTCAAATCTTGGGTTAACGGAGGATGTTTTGAGGTCCGTGGCAGAATCATTGGGGTCCACTGGCCTGATTACGGACGATAATCTTGAAACTGCGGTAGCAGGGCAAGAATCAATGTTGAAATCTTACCAGAGTTCTTTGGATAAGGTGCGAACCGAAAGCGCAAATTACAAGAAGGAATTAGAGGAGTTGAGAGGCAAGGGGGGCGGCCAGCAACAGCAACCAGATAAAAACGAGGAGCCGGATTGGTTCAAGAAGTATCGTGAGGAGCAGGACGAGAAAATCCGGCTCTTGACCTCCGAGAATGATAAAGCTAAGGAGGAGAAAGCACGTGCTGAAAGACACAATCTGATCCTTGACAAGGCCAAGAGCCTTAAGATCTCAAAGGAACGGATAGAGGAGGGCTTCGCTATAACGGACGATATGGACGATAACGCGATTGATACTTATCTGTCCAAGGTGAGACAAAATGAGGTCGCAAAGGGATTAGAGGAAAAAGGTTCGGCGTTCTCTGTCTCTACGTCCAAGGAAAAGAGCAAGGAGCTCGCTAAGGATTGGGCCAAATCATTGCCGGACGCTAATTAAAGTAAAAGATTATGGGTATCGAATTTAACAAAACAAAGATTAAAGGATCGTTCCCCGTCTTTTGGCGCGGGGAATGCGCAGTCCTTCCCGGGGATTTCAAATTAACCACTGAGTTGGCGGAAGGGACAATCGTGCGAAAGGGCACTCCTATCAAGCTGGACTTTGATCGCATGGAGTGCAAGATCTGTAAGGCCGTTAAGGTATTAGCCGGAGGAACGACCACTAAGCCACGTATAGGGAAAGATAGCTTTGTCGCCAAGGGAGATTCTATTGGTGGGCAGAACGTGAGTTCCGTAGATTCAAGCAACTCTGATTATGACGTGGTTACATTGGCTGACGCTGTAGAGTCTGCTACAGAAGGGGCGATTCTTGCCGTGGGAACGGATGAGCCTGACGCTGTGGTTGAGACAACGTTTGTCTATACGAAGAATATGTCTTTCCAGACGGTATCGGCGGGATATGAGGTCCTTATCCTTAAGGATGTGGCTTATCCAGTCCCTTCCTCATGGTTGACGGGATTCAGCATGAAGAATAATCCCACAATTAAGTATATTAGACAGTAAGGAGGTGAACGATGGATGTTTATAGTTCTATTTTTGGCGAACTGACGAAAGAGGTTCAGATTCGTATTGACGCTGCCACGGAGCTTCGCAAGCGCTTGTTTGACCAGAATATCTACGAGCGTTATCTTGATTGGGATGTCCCGACTATCGGCCTTAATTTTGAGGAGCTGATCGGGCAATATAACTTGAGCGTGGCGGCGGCTACCCTTGATTCCAAGGGAAAGGAACCGATCTTGGGTACGGAGGGGCTTGAGACCTTGAAGCAAAAGGTCCTTACCCACCAGATGAGTTACTCAATGCCGATCGAGGAGTATCGTAAGGTCTTGCAGATCCTAGACTCTAGGATGTTGACGGATGACCAGAAGACACAGCAGCTCATTAATCTGATGTGGAACAACGTGTCTACCGTTGTTAAATCCGTGCAATCTAAGCTCGATATTATTTTCTTGGGTGCCTTGTCTAACAAGGGGGTATTTACCTTTAATGCCAATAATAACCCTGAAGGAGGGGTACGTGGTATTATTGATTACAAGATGCCGCCCGAGAATATCGCTAGCGTTACTCTTGACTGGACGGATACCAATAAGGACAACGTCGATCCTTTCGAGGATATCCAAGGTGTCGTGGATGCGGCCCAAGACAAGGTGACGTTTGATAAGATATTGATGTCTCCGGCCAGATTGTCTTATTTGCTTAAGAGCAGGAAGATGAAACAGGTCATTTTTGGGACCGACAAATCCGGCACTCCCCTTTTGATGTCCGGTTTGAATGAGTTCTTACGCTCCAATGATCTTCCTGTCATAGAGACAGTGAGACGTATCACCCGTATCCAAGACAACGGCAAGTTATCCGAGTACAAGCCTTGGAATGACAAGAATATCGTCTTTGTCCCGGCAGGTAAATTAGGTGTCATCAAGAACGCTTACGCCGATAATGAGTTGAGACAGGAACCGGGCGTTACTTACTCTAATTATGGCCGGATTCGTATCTCTCAATGGGGCAAGGGCGAGACGGATAATTCCAATGGCGTAGAGTTTACCAAGGCTCAATCGCTATCCTTGCCGGTCCTTACCGAGATTAATGGTATTTACTCATTGACGGTGGAGGCATGACGATAAGAGACTACATAGGGCAGAAATTCTCGGCTTATGGAGATCTATCCGAGGCGGATATGCTGGATTTCAGCATCAAATCGGGGTTATCCCCGGACGATGAGATGTCTAGGGAATCCATAGGCAAGGTGGAGACAGGGATGATAGAGATCATCCCGTCGCTGCTGTTGCGCCCGGATAGCGTCAGCGAGAGTGGATTCTCTGTCTCTTGGGACAAGGACGGCCTCCGGCGGTATTATTTGTTCCTGTGCGAACGGAACGGTGTTAGCCCGGATGTGTCTTCCGGTCTTGGGGTAGTCTCATCTTATACGGATTATTGATATGTATTACGCTCCTCACATATTAGAACGAAAGGTTGTCAAGGAACCCGATATTGACGATAATGGCAATCCTGTGGAAGGATCGGGATCGGAATGTTGGGAGCTAGTGTCAACATGTAGGTGCGATGATAACGGAGCCGGTAAGCTGATTGGAGTAGGCGGTGAAATGCGTGTCTATGATTATCATGTTGTCATTAAGGGAAAACATCTTATTCCTATAGGCACTATGGTCCGGGTCTTGGATCAAGATGGTAATATACGTGGTGAAGGCGAGGTTTTGAAGCCTCGTATGTGTAACTTTCTAAACTATTCAGAGATATGGATATAAAGGTCAGGTTTGATTTGTCTGATTTGGAACAGGAATTGAAATCCTTGGACGATAAGGTGATAAATAAACTTGTCCAAACGGGTGAGGCCGCTATCCAAAAGGCTGTCAAAAGCGGTCAATATGTGAATAGGACTGGAAACCTTAGAAGCTCGATAGGCTATGTGCTAGCCTATAACGGCAAGGTTATCAGGGAGGGTGGTTTCAAGAAAGTTGCGGGGTTCGGACCTAACATGCAAAGAGCTAAGTTTACCACCAAGGAGGGTAAGGATGTCGATTTCTGGGCTAATGGGCCTAGCGGAGATGGAACGTTGGGTAGCGAGGAGGGACGTAAGCTAGCTACGGAACTGGCAACTTCTGCCAAGAATGGTTATACGATGGTGGTTGTAGCCGGTATGGGGTACGCTAGCTATGTCAATGCCAAGGGGCTGGACGTTATGGATAGCGCTATGATAGAGATAAAAGAATTGCTTAAACCATGATGTCCACCGAGGATATAAAGGATTTGCTTTACCGTAAGCTCAAGGAGGTCTATTACGGCATACCTGTATATAAGGACAGGCATCCCCCTATAAAAAGGGCAAGGTTCCGGAAAGGATTGTTGTCCACATGGGGACGATGTCCAATACGCCTTGGAGCATGGGATACGCTAATATCAATATCCTAGTGCCTTGCTTGGAGTCCATGGGCTACAAGACACCCAATAATACAAGGCTGAACGAGCTTCAACAGATAGCGGAGAGAAATTTCTTGTCTTGCTATTTCGAGTACGGCGGTAATAGGGGAAAATACTCGATAGAGGACTTGTCCACGGAGGAAGACCCGGATACGGACTCTTACTTCGTTAACGTGAGATTATTTATTAAGGTTGCTAATTTTAAAATGAGATAAGATATGGCTAACGAGAAGATTATGGCCGTGGGTATCAAGAAACTGTATTATGGTCCGGTTATCACGGACTCTCCGTTTGATCCCACGAAATTAAAGACCCTCTTGTCCGGGGAAACCTTGACGGAGGTCATTAACGTGCATCAAGATACTTGGAGTTATGAGGAGGCTGAGGCTAGCGTGACCGAGTACAAGAACCAGTTGTCTAAGAATACCTATAGACAAACCCAAGAACAAGGTTCCGTTCAAGTCTCCTTTACTATTGGACAATATGATTTCCAGACGAAAGCGGATTTGCAAGGAGGAACGGCTACCGCTACAGGGTGGCAGAGAGCCCGAGGGTATCAAGAGATCTATAAATGCGTGATTGCAGAGACTGAGGATGATGTGTGGATCGTATTCCCAAAGGCGGCTATCGTTGGCCGAGGTGCCGATACGGACGGCGCTATCGGCTTGGCTGTCGCTGCTACTCCAATGGAGCCGGAGACGAAAGAACTTAATCCTGAATATTGGTGGGCTGATAGCGTAGTCAATTCTTCTATTTAACTTGGATATATAATCGGGAGGGTATTTAACCTTCCCTTATCTTTTCAACATGAATAAAGCGGCAGAGGAAGTAAGCGAGGCGATCAATGGGAGGAGGTTCGCTACCGTGGTCGTCAACGGGAAGGCCATAACCGTATATCCCCCGGCTATAAAGGTATTATGTAGGGCCATTACTTGGTTCTCAATGGTATCTGTACCTAACGAGGCCACTTGGGTAGATGCCCTTTTCATGGTACCGGATAATATCCGTTATATCAGCCGTGGAATATCATGCGTTATCGTTGGAGATGTGGAGGAATGGGAGAGAAAATCCGCATGTTTATCGAACGATTTTGATAATTGTACCTTGGAGGAATTGAAAACCATTTTCGAGGATATCATAAAGTTAATACACGTGGATGATTTTTTCGTTTCTGCCGCCTTAGCGAAGAGCGTAGCGAGAATGGCGGCGGAACAGAGGTGATAGGTAATGACACGTTGTTCGGACAGATAGCCACGTTCATGGAGAATTTACATTTATCTTACCATGAGGTGATGGAGGTTATCCCTTATCAAAACCTTTTGATGATGCAAAAGGACAAGCTCCGTATCTGTCATGGGAAAAAGGTCGTGAAAATGTCCGGAAAGGATATGTTAGCGAGAAGGAACGGAGGATAAAAAAATTTGATGACTAGGATCATAAGCTAAGCGTAACTGATATTATATCAGTTACGCTTAATTTTGTGTTTTATTAAACATTTAATCAATTATTGTGTTTTGTATAAAAAAAAGATATTACATTTGTACATGATAAGCAGGCGAATGAAATATCTATAAGTTCAATTACTAACTAATACGACAATGGCACCTATATTGACATACCTATTGAACAATGCTCCATGGTTTGCGGTTATCTTAATAGCTATATTTGTAACATGGAAAATATCAAAGTATCATTTAAAATTGGAAGATACTAAAAATAAAGTAGATGAACTTCCATGTGAATCCCATAGAGATCTGTTACGAGAATTTAGCGAAAAGTATGACCGTCTGTATGATACTGTTGAATCAACTAATGGTATGGTTGTTGAGGTAAATAAATGGATAATGAGATTTGACAATGATATGATAGATAAATTGGCTAGAAAGGCAAGCCCTTTAAAAATGACACCTTTAGGTAATGCGTTATTTAATGCTTCTAACGCAAAAGAGACCATTGATAATAATAAGGATTTCCTTATTAAAGAAATGGAGAAGGATAATCCTGTTACCGCTTATGATGTAGAGGAATGTGCGCTTAATGCTCTCTTTAGGAATATTGGTCATGAGATGTTTAATGACATAAAGCATTTTATATATTATTCCCCTGAAAAAATGGAATTATGCGATCCTGAAACAGGAAAATGTGAAGAGGTCAAGGTTTCTATACAATCATTGGTGCGATTAATGAGTATATATCTTCGAGATTTATATTTACAGAAACATAAAGAGGTTGTATAGAAAGGATGTGTCTTCTCAACACATCCTTTCTCGCATTATTATTGGGCTATCAAGTGTGTATTCAGCGCTTTGAGATCAAATTGTCTATGCTTTGACCTCCCGTTGTTGTATACCGACACGGTCATATGTGGCTTGGGCTTGGTGCCGCTAAATCCGCAAGCCCTCTCCAGCTCGTCGATAAGCCTCTCCATTTTCAAGGATTGCCGGTTGAATCGCTCCATCGCCTTCTTGTCCCTTTGGGACGTTAAAAGCATTTCGTTTAGTATCGTGTTTATGTCTTTCATACGTTGTTCCTCATGAATTTAATGTTATACGAAAAGGCGTAATATTGGTCATACGTCATTAAATAATGGATTAATTAGCCTTCCCTTTTTCTATGAGTGGCATTATCCCATGTATCTTTAATTCCTCATACAGAAATAGACGTCCCTTTTGTGTCCATTCCGTATTGAGGCTAACATCGGGATTCCCGTTTGTGTGAGTGTAGTTGTGGGTGACGCTGTGAACATACCCTTTATTCAAGTATTTACCGTACAAAATCCATTGGTTGCGAACCTTGTGCTGTATGCCAAGATCACGAAGTAAGGCGTTGAACCTTCTTGCGCTCATCCCGTAATCTTGCGCTATCTGGGTGACCAGTACTGTTTGCTTGCTTTGCAAGATAACACGGGTGTACTCGCTTTGCTTCTGTAGCTCTACGTTCTCCGCTCTCAATTCCGTTATCTCCTCTTGCTTTTGCTCTATCCTCTTCTGTTGCTCCTCTATTTGCAGCTGTTGTTGTGCGGCTAGCATTAGGGCCTCGCCGTAGGATTGAGGCACCGGGTATTGGTGTTGGAGAGAACTATGACCTGTAGTGAGAAGCTCTTCTATTCTCTCGTCTACCCATATCGAAAATTCCGTTGATAACTTCTGGGCTACCCGGAGGGCGACACGTTGATGTGCCCAAGTTCCGGGGGCATTCCCTCCTCTTGTAATTATCAGTAAATCAGCCAAACTACAATTTTGTAGTTTGGAAAACTTTTCGCAATAGTCGCTGATTTCCTGAGAGTTAATAATATGAGTGAGATTTTTGTCTGGAAAAGCTTTTGCAACCTCTGTAAGGTTTACATAAACAACGCCTTTTCGTACACGCATGGTAACATTATTAGGGATGTCTGCTTATATGTTTAATAAAAAAATGCAATATCCGACACATGATTTCCTTTATAAAGTAGCAAGAACAATGGATATACCATTTATAGATTTTTTCACAAATGAGCCATATTATCCACAAGGTGTTTATTTTAAAATTGATGGGAAAGTTTACAAAGCAACTGCTGAATAAGAATCATGGATGCAATAGGCTGTCCAATAACAGAACTCTTCGCATCCCCCTCCGAAGTACAAAAAGAGACCGATGGTGGGTATAAGTGCCCTAATTGCGGGCACCCATTGAAGATAAAGGTGGAATGATGTTATCTTCAATGATCTCAAAATAAAAATCATGAAAGTTTGTTTTCTGCATACAATGCATTACCTTTGCGATACAATATAATACAGAAGTAATATGGAAGCAGTAATAAGAAAGCAAACCTCGTTCCGTTTACGTGAGGACTTGTTGCAAATATTGCAGGAACAAGCCAAGAAAGCGAACAGGAGTTTGAATAATTTTGTAGAGAGCACCTTGATGGACGCTGTATACTCCGAACCAAACGAGGAAACGATAGCGGCGATAAACGAGGCTCGTTCTGGAAAGTATGCCGGGACGATAGACGTAAGCAGTTTTGATGCCTTCATGAAATCATTGGACGAGATAGAATGAAAACGATCCATTACAGTACGAAGGCAAAGAAAGACTTAAAGAAGTACCGCAGCAACATCAAGCTGATGGAAGCCTTGTTTGAAGTCTTGGACAAGCTAAAGAAAGGGGAATCCATTCCAAGCAAGTACAAGCCCCATGAGTTGATAGGCAATTACAAGAACTGCATGGAGTGTCATGTAGGCAACGACTTTCTTCTTATTTGGATAGATGCGGTGTCTGACATAGTGGAAATTGTCAGGATCGGAAGCCACTCCGAGCTGTTCGGGAAAAAGAAATGATTTAACATTATCGATGGAAAATGGTAAGGATGAGTAAATAATACCATGATAAGGTGACGGATCGCTGAAAGGCGGTCTTTTTTTTATGATCTTCATCGATGTCTCATGAGATAATTTGGATATATAAATCATAACTATGAGGAAGAATTGATTAAAGGCCAGAAAAAGTTGTTGGATATTTTGGTATGGTAGTTTGTTTTTTATATGTTTGCCAAAAATTAATATTTAAACACAAATGTTATGAGAAGAAAAATATCATTGATGCTTTTTTTTATTTGTTTGTTTATATCAATAAATGCTCAAGATCATATATGTTTTAGAAATATACCAATTAATGGACATTTGTCTGTTTTTGTTCAAAAAATGAAAACCTTAGGGTATAAATCTATTTATTCTTCTGAAAAAGCAGAAGTGTTTGAGGGGATTTTTGCGGGGAAAGAAGCTAATATTTATGTGTTAGCATCATCTAAATCAAAAACGGTATTTAAGGTGACAGTTCTATATCCTAAAAGAGAAACATGGTTAAAATTAAAAAGTGAGTTTCTTGATATGAAAGATTTGTTTCAGAAAAAATACGGGACACCAAATGACGTATATGATTTTTTTGATTCGCCTTATGAGGAAGGTGATGGATATGAGATTCAGGCTTTGAAGTCAGATAAAGTTCATTTTGTCGTTTTTTGGGATGACAAGGATGGAGTTATAGAATTGTCAATAGATGAATCATGTCAAGTTCAAATAACATATGAAGATAATAAAAATACAATTATAGCAAATAGAGAATTAGATGCTAGTAGACTAAGAGATATCTGATAAAACTTATTTTTATATATTTGGGGATTATAAATAAAAAGATTGCAACAATAAACGTGATGTTGTAATCTTTTTTTATTTACATTTCCCTACTATCTCGATGAGGCATACTTTTGGGATAAAAAAGTTTATGTCTTCCATATCAATAGATATCACTGCCAATTACAAGCAAGTAGACGAGGCTATCAAGAAAATAGAGGAGCTAAAGAAGGTCTTGAAGGATGTCCATGTGGATGATCCCAGATCGAAAGTCATATTGTCCCAGATAGAGGATCAAAAGAAAGTGATCGATGAGCTTACCGAGCAGGTACGAAAGCTAAAGGAGGAGCAAGCCCAACAAGTCCAATCGGCTATCAATGATAGCAAGAGACAAGAGCAAGAGATAGCTAGGCTTGCGCAATCCTATAAGGCGTTATATGAGCAAATGAACGCCGAGGCCGGAAAGACCAAAAGAACGGTCGAGGTAATTCCTCCGTCTGCCGCCCAGACACAAGCTACCGCCCAAGTGAACCAACAGAGATCGGCTTATGACAACCTTAACGAGGAAATCACCAAGGTAAACGGGACATTGGATCAGCATGTGGCGAAGCTTATCCGAGAACAAGGCTCATTGGCTAAGGTAAAAAACGAGCTGGCCAATCTAGCCAAGCAGGAGAAAGACAACGGATCGTTAAACGATAAGCAAAAACAAAGAAGGGAGGAACTTACCAGATCCTTATATGAGTACAAGCAGAATATATCCTCTCTCCAGCAATCCATACGTAACGACGTAAAGCTGAACAAGGCCGCTCAAGGATCTATTGATGAATTGTCGCTATCCTTGGGGAAGATGAGGGATCTTTATCGTTCCATGAGCGCAACGATGCAATCCTCTTCTTTCGGGAAGGCGTTGCTGTCAGAGATAAAAAACGTGGATGCGGAGGTCAAGCGGCTTGACGCTTCTCTTGGCAATCATCAAAGAAATGTAGGTAATTACGCTAGCGCATTGGATGACGCAAGCGTCTCTCTTAATGACATGATGAAAAATATATCGGCGCTTCCCGGTCCTATAGGGCAATCAGCTTCCGCCATGCAAGGCTTGACTAAGGCATCCTTGCGATTTATTGCCACGCCAATAGGGTCGGTTTTGGCTGGGATATCGTTGGCTCTTATGGCCTTGACTTCTTGGTTCAAACGGACAAGGGAAGGTGAGGAAGCATTGAACGTCACGAGTGCTTATTTCAAGCAAACCTTGGATTCCATATTGGATGTGGTGGATGATGTGGGCGAATGGCTTTATAAGGCGTTCACAAAGCCCAAAGAGGGTGCAAAGGATTTAGTTGATTTTATCAAAGATCATTTGATGAATCATTTAAATGCTTTGGGAAAAGTCGGTGCGGCTGTATGGAAAATATTAGGCGGTGAGGTAGGAGAAGGGTTGAAAGATTTAGGGAACGCTATCGCACAAGGTTTTTCCGGTATAGAGGACCCGTTGAGTAAAGCTTCTAAATTCATGGACGATATAATAGATAAGGGTAATAAACATGCAGAATTAGCTAGACGTGAGAACGCTTTAGAGAATAGGCGGACGGCTTGGATCGCAAAAAGAGCGGAGATTGAGGCTAGAATAAGTGAGTTGAGGGAGAAATCTCAAAATGCGGCTTATTCAGATAAAGAACGTCTGGAAGCCTCAAAAGAAGCCTCTAAGTTAGTAAAAGAAATGTATAATGAGGAAGTAGATATAGCTCAAGAACGTTTTGATATCATAAAAGAGACAAATTCCTTGTCGCATTCTAATGGGAAAGCGTTGCGGGAGCAAGCGGAAGCAGAGGCCGAGGTTAATAAATTAATGGCAGAAAGAGCCTCTAAAAACAGGGAACTTCTTAGTCAGCAGAGAGAGATTAATAATCGTATGAAAGCCCAAGGCGTTAGCGCCAATAAAGAAAAGGTTGAGACCTCCGAGAGACTTATGGCTATAGAGGAAGGCCGCAAGAAGATCCAAGATAAGGAATTGGAGGTAGAGATGCAGATCCAGCAAACCCGCATAAACGCTATGAAAGAGGGATCGGATAAGCGTATCGCCCAATTAAGGCTTGATTATAAGAAGCAGACACAAGAGGTTACGAAATTAGGGGAGGTGTTCTTGAAGGCTCAACAGGAGATCGAGAGAAAGGCGTTCGAGGCGGCTAATCCTAAAGCCAAGGAAGAAGGGAAGGCTTTTAATCCCACAACAACGAAGGTTTCTGAATTGCCACAGGAGCAATTACAGCTACTTGCTGATATGTTAGCGGCTATAACGATCGAGACACAGGCTAAAGAGACTGAGTTACTCAAGGGTACATTGGATAAGTATAAGGATTACGCCAAACAAAGGGAGGATATCGAGAAGCAATACAATGAGGATGTCAAGTTTTTGCAGAGCCAGAGAAACGAGGAGAACGCCAAACAGATAGACTCCGCTTTAGAAGAGGCTGACAAGAAAAGGAAGGAGAGCCTATCTAAGATCAACCTAGAGGAACTCAAGGAGAATATAGATTGGACTTCCGTGTTCGGCAACCTTGACAGAGTTGCTACCGAGGCATTGTCCGGAATCAAGGAAAAGCTCCAACAATACCTTCAAGACGCTGTCGGAACCATAAGCAAGGAGGATTTCAAGACGGTATCGGACGCTATCGAGCAAATCAACGAGGCCATGACCGATCGAAAGCCTATCGATCAATTACGCCAAGGGTATGATGAGTATAAGGAGACAATAGAGGAAGTGGCCGTCGCTCAAAAAGAGTTGAATGATCTGGAGTCTAGAGGGGCCGCATCCAAGGAGGCTTTGGAGATGGCGAACAAAAAATTGACGGAATCGTTAAACAAGCGTAGATCCTCCTTGGTCAAGATGACATCGGCCATAAACTCCATGGGAGAGAAAGGGCAGGATATCGTTGCTGCTGGGAATAATATTGCTGATATGCTCACCGACTTGGGTGTTTCCGTCCCGGAATCCATATCCAAGGCTTTGGACGGAGTGAGTCAAGTCATGTCCAGTCTGGCTAGCATAGATCTCACCAAGCCGTTTAGTGTCATTACGTCCGCTACCGGTATAATCGGAGGTATCGGCAAGGCCATAGGAGGATTGTTCGGTGGTGGTAAGAATGTAGTGGCTCAAGAGACGATCGATAGCTATAATGACCTCATGGAGGTGATGGATGGCGTTATCTCCCGTCAACAGGAGTTACTTGACGGATTGAGTGGGGCTGATGCGGTGGAAGCTTACAATAAGGCTGTGACGCTTATTGAGAAGCAGATTGACATGACAAAAAAATTAGGATTGGCTCAACTCAATGCGGGATCAAGTGCGGGGTCTCACTCTTACGGATATAGGGCTGTCAGGGATTTGAGGGCTTATGACAAGGAGCTGAGGGCTATCGGTATCAATCTGGACTCATTGGGAGGTCGTGCGGAGGGATTATTCGAGCTTGATCCAGAAGTGATAAGGCAACTTAGGGATGATGTTCCGGAAGCATGGCTAAAAATTGATGATGATGCTAGAGGATATCTTGAGACTTTGTTGGAACTGGATGACAAGATGAAGGAGTTGGAAGAGGACAGTAAGGAAGCTTTTACTGGCATATCTTTCGATTCCGCAAGATCAGAGCTTAGAAATCTCTTGTTGGATACAGACACCACGATGAAAGAAGTATCGGAGCATTTTGAGGACTATATGAGACAAGCCATTGTCAATACTATAATTGACAAGACATTAAGTGAAAGAATCAAAAAATGGTATGAAAAATTCTCTGAAGCTATGGCTGATGGAGAGTTAAGTGATTTAGAAAAAAGGAATTTACAGGAAACCTATAAAAAGATATACGAGGATGCCGCCAAAGAGAGGGATGCTGCATTTGAGGCCGCAGGGCTTGAGAAGGAGACAAAGACAGAGGATCAAAAGGCTACCGCCAGAGGTTTCGAGACCATGACACAGGATCAGGCGGCGGAGTTGAATGGGCGTTTCACGGCGTTACAGGAAAGTGGAAATGTAATCTCGGAGCAAAATTTGACACAGACATCCTTGTTGTCAAGTATTGTTACCTCTATTGGAGGTGTTTTGTCCGCCAATGATTCCGTAAGGGATATAGCGGGAGAGATACGGGATTTTCAAGTTCAATCGTTTTTGGAAATACAAGAGATAAATGACACGACAAAAAGCATAGATAAGACATTAAAGAAGATGTCACAAAACATAGAACAAGTGAAAATAAATACGGGAGGGATATAATGATAGGGCAATTATATATAAATGGAAGTGACGCATACATGATGTATGGTGTCATCATGGGGGATGGTTTCATTGAGAACATATCGATGGCCGCTCCATTAAAAGAGTTTGTTGAGAATGATAGCCGTCTTGAGCATGGCAAGAGAATGATAATATCCAATCCTCGGTTAGCTAGCCGCAACGTGAACCTTACTTTTACGATAAACGGAAAGACACCAGAGGAATACCTAGATCATTATAGGGATTTCGTAGCGGAACTGCATAAGGGTAACGTTGCTCTACGTGTGCCTGCATTAGGGGAGACCTATAAGTTGGTATACCTAAACTCAGCGTCATATGCCTTGGATGGATCTCGCACCGTCTCCAAACTGGCTTGCAAATTTGTCGAGCCTAACCCATATGACAGGGCGTAGCAACAAAATTACAACAATCCCGCCATTGTTTTTTTTAGGTCCGCTTGATTTTTTGCCATCCCCCTTATATGCGTGAACTTTGAGTTCATGATCGAGATTAAGGACATATCGGGCAATACTCGTTTCTCTACCCCTATAAACAGGGGCGCAAAGGGGAGATTCACCTTGATGAAGGAGGACTATATAACCCTTCCTTTTAGCGTTGAAACGCCTATTGATTTCAAGCCGGGCGACTATGTGGACATGAGAGGGGTACTCGATGATGCTTTAGGAGGTAAGTTGTCCAAGGTATATAAATACCTATCCTTGCAGAAGCCCAATGTGGTGCCGGGAAAATATGATTATGAGTTAAGGTTGGACGCTTATTATTATGAGTGGAACACGAAGATATTCAAGTATACCCCGGAAAATCATGGACAGGAGGCAGGATGGAACCTTACCGCCACTCTTGACACGCAACTGGGCGTGTTCCTGCGTAACCTTAAAGCTAACGGATATACGTATAACGGCGTCGATTATGACTTTGATATAGACAACACGGTCGAGAACAAGGCCGTGTTGATGTCTTATGACAATATCCACCTTTTGGACGCCCTTTTCTCGATGGCCGCCGAGGACAAGTGGAATTGCGACTGCTGGATAACCGAGAATATTATCCATTTCGGGCGTTGCGAGTTCGGTGACGCCGTAAAGATAGAGTTGGGCGTGGAGGCTTCCTCCATGACCCGTAACGATAGCAAGGGTACTTACGCAACACGTATATACGTGTTCGGAGGTACCAGAAACATCCCTGCCAACTATCGTCCGGTAGATGAGCAGACCGTAGTCAACGGTGTCGTGCAAAAGCGGCTCATGCTCCCATCTGGGACACCGTATATAGATGCCTATCCCGGCATGACCAACGCCGAGGCCGTGGAGGACGTGGTGGTATTTGACGATATCTATCCCAGACGGATAGGTACGTTGTCGGATGTTAAGACCGTGGACAGGAACATAGAGACGGACGGAGAGGTGACGGGGACTTTCAAGGCTTATCAATACAAGGATACCGGATTGGTGTTCAAGGATGAATATATCATAGAGGGCGAGAAATTGAAGGTCACGTTCCAATCCGGGAGACTTAATGGCATGACTTTCGGAGTCACTTTTAATCCCGAGGGATCGGAACCCGTCGAGCAATTATGGGAGATCGTCGCTAACGAGGATTATGGCCGCTTGTTACCAGACGATGTGATCCGTCCGGAGAACGGCGATAAATATATACTTTCCGGATTCAATATACAATTAGTGTCCGACCAATATATACCGGAGGCGGAGGCGGAGCTTCTGGCCAAGGGTAAAGAATATATAAAGAGAACCAGTATTGACGATGGCACGTACCCGACTACGTTGGACTCGGAATGGGTCTATCAAGACCAGATCAACCGGACTTACGACGTGGGGCAGAGGATGCGGATGGTCAATCCCGCTTTCTTCTCGTCGGAAGGGCGTATCAGTCGTGTTATAGGCTGGGAGATGAGCCTTGATATCCCTTATGATTCTCCTGTATATACTATAGGCGAGAGCACTCAATACAGCCGGCTTGGTGAATTGGAGGACAAGGTTGATTCCTTGACTTATAAAGGACAGACATATACCGGTTCAGGGGGAAGCGGCGTATACGTTATCCGTACCAATGACTCCACCCCGGCAAGCGACAGCAACGTATTCTCCGCCCTTCGCTCGTTGGCGACATTCTTGCGCAAGGACAAGCCGGACCAGACCAAATATCTTATCAAGCTCCTCGGAGGATTGATATCTGATAATATCGAGTCTCAGGATTTTGCCGCCGGTCCTTTCGGCACGGGCTTCCTCGTGAAAAGGGACCCAAAGACCGGTAAATCATATATAGAGGCGGACGAGATCTACATCCGTCTCAAGGCCTATTTCGACACGTTGGAGATCAAGCACCTCTCTCACGTGGGAGGGCGTATCGTATTATCTCCGGCGAGCATGGAGTGCATTAGGGTGGAGGAGGTATCGGTAGAGCTGGATGCCTTATATGACTTTAACGGCGATCCCTTATATGACACCGAGAATAGCCGGTTATACTCCTTGGGGGGATCGGCTCGTGCCACCACCAACGTGTACAGGTGTTATTTCCGGCAGACCGACGGGGAGAGGGAGATCGTAAATGAGTTCGCTATCGATGACATGGCCCAATGCCGAGAGTTTAACGTGAAGACCGGGATATCCCATAATGTCCGTAACCAGTATTACTGGCGCAGGGTCGTAGGTTTGGGAAATGATTACATAGACCTGTCGATAGATGATTGCGATTCCGGGAGCATGATCCCGAAGACGGGGGATACGATCGTCACGATAGGCAACAAGACGGATACCAATCGTCAGCATGTCGTTTATCTATCCTCCTACGACGATGACGCCCCGTGCTTCAAGCTGTATTCCGGTATCAACTCTTACTCGATGCTGAATAAGGAAGTGACGGTCATTTCCCCGAACGCCGACAAGAACGTATTCACGGGCAAGGTAGTCATAAAACCGGGGTCTGCCGGCTTCGAGAACTTGACAGACAAGCCGGACATGGAAGGCATAAATAATTCCATCAAGAATGCCCAAGAAGCCGCCTCCGCCGCCCAAGAGGCTATCGAGGGAGTGCAAGGCTCGGTGGATAATTTCAAGTATTACGTTGATAACACCTTCGCCGATGGAATCATATCGGAGGCGGAGACCAAGGATATCGCCCGCTATATAGATATCGTAAACAACGAGAAGGCATCGTCATTGGCTACATATAATGAGTTGAGGATCAATCCTTATCTTGACGGGGCAGAGCTTGTCTCCTTGGAAGAGGCCAAGGAAACCCTGTTCTCTTCCATAGATAGCCTGATCGACGCCGTAAACAAGGCCATAGCGGACAAGAAGGCCACGGAAGAGGAGATAGCCGATATAAACGATAAATACACGGAGTTCAATACCGCTTGCGGTAATTTTTATTCCGCTGTGGAGAACGCTAACAAAAAAATACAGGATAATCTTAAGTCATACTCGGATAACGCCCAGAAAGCCGCGGATGAGGCTAACAAGAACGCTACGAGCGCGATGGACAGCGCCAATACCGCCAAGAGCGATGTCTTGGGCTTGAAGGACTTCACGGACGAGGCATTCGAGGACGGGATTATCTCCAGATCGGAGGCGGTGGCCATAGGAAAGTACACCAATACGGTGAACGCCACCAAGAAAGAGGTGGAATCAACCTACAACACGTTATATACCAACCCTTTCCTTTCCGGTACCCCAAAAACGGATTTACTGAACGCCAAGGTGACGTTCATGGGAGCGGTGGATAACCTGTTGGCATCTATACAGACGGCCATTTCGGACGGTAAGACGACAATAACCGAGAAGGAGATTGTCGATAGCAAGTTCTCCGCGTTCAACAGCGCCTATGCCTCACTTGCCACGGCCATAGAGAACGCTAACAAGGCGATCCAGCAGAAGATCAAGGAGGAGGCGGTCAATGAGGCCTCCGATGGTCTTATCTCCGATATCGAGACGATTACCGAAGCGGACAAAAACGAGATGGCCAAACAGCTGGGATACGCCGATTACGCCTCGATGAAGGAACAAGCGGCGAAGGGCAAGACCATCATAAACGGGGCATCTATCAATACCCAGTTGATAGATACGGACTTGCTCATCACTTCTCTCGTTATAGCCAAGGCGATAAAAACAAGTAACTTGAACGTAAATGATAAGTTCATAGTTAAGACCGATGGCTCCGTGGACATGAACGGCATCTTTCACTCCCTTGGTACTAAGACGGAGCTTGTCATCTCTAACGGTTATTTGAGGATCGCCTATAACGGGGAAGAGATCATGCGTTTCGCCGTGAACCAGAATACGGGTATGCCAGAGCTGAATATGCACAAGGGAGATAAGAGCGTGTTTATCTCCCCGGAGAAACTTGTGTTCGGTTTTGGCTCAGGGAATAATTTCTTGACTCTTAATCCCAGTGACATTGGAGGGGGAGACGTGAGAAAGAAAAGTGATGGGACCTTGTATGTGACCACTGGAGAAACCTCCTTGATAACGGTTGGGATCTACGTGTCTCCGCAGGAGGGAGGTACGACAATCCCTACACCGGGATCTATGCTGTTCAAATACGAGGGAGAGCAGGAGTACGTGGAGGCTATACCCAACGATGGGTATGAGTTCTCCAGATGGAGCGATGGTGGCGCCCAACGCCATTTGGTTACATGGGATGTCTCAGGCAAGGGGATAACCGCGTATTTCACCAAGATACAGGTGACTCAATATACGGTGACCCTGATAGCCAACCCGCAACAGGGCGGTACCGTGTCTGGAGGAGGTGCCGCCGACAAGGGGACGGTACGCGCGGTATCCGCTACCCCCGCCTCCGGTTACCGCTTTGTCAACTGGAGCGATGGGGGGAACCAGACCCACAACGTCACTTGGGACGCTAATAAGACCTTGACCGCTAATTTCGAGAAGGCTATTATAACGGGTGACGAGATATTGTTGGGTACCTCGTTGACATCAGGCACGTATACGAGCGTGTTGAAGAAGGGGACGGGTACCTTGACGGCTTCCACTTCCGGCGGTAATATGACGGTCATGTCCTCGTCCGGCAATCAGGGATGGGTGCTGTTCAACAAGGGATATCTCGGGAGCAAGTTGTCGCAAGGGCATATATACAGGCTAATTGTCACGGCCAAGGTCGCTTCCGGTACGGTCACTTTCTTGGCCGGCATAGGCTCTATAGACTCCGGAGGAGAGTTCAACGACCTTTCCTCGGGAGATATGATCTATGGCAAGCAGATAACGACATCCGTAAAGACCTTTGTCGTGGATATAACGGTCTACAAGAGAGATAGCACGGTAAGCGACGCGGTGGCTATGTCGTTCTTCCCCGATAGTACGGCCACTATAACAATAACGGGTATATCGTTGAAGGAGGTGTGATATGGGAATCATTAACAAGACAACAGATAAGATAAACGTCTTGCTTGACAAGATAGCGGATATTCCAGAGGAGGGTCTGGCAGGGAAGACCCCAGTATTGGAAGACGTGAGAGTCACCACCCTATCCGCGGGTAGCGATGCCACTGGCGATATCGTTAGAACCGGGGTTGATAGTGAGGGAAACCCATCGTACGTGATAAATCTAGGTATCCCACGAGGTAAGGACGGGACTTCTGGAGGTCCCGCCAGTATAGACTGGACCAATGTCCTTAATAAGCCAGAATGGATAATGTCATCCACTAAACCATCATATACGGCCGATGAGGTCGGGGCATTACCCTCAAGCACCTCTTTCAAGACGGTTAACGGGGAATCCATATTGGGGGAGGGTGATATAGAAATCTCATCCGAGGGAGGAAACGGCGTAGGACGAAACTACCCCGGTTACAAGAACGCCGAGATATTCAACGATTACGAGAGCAACAAGGCCGCCGGCGCCTATGCTCATGCGGAGGGCCGGGAGACGAACGCAGCCGGCCCTCGGGCTCACGCCGAGGGGTATAAGACGAGTGTTTTCGCCGCCGATGCCCATGCCGAGGGGAGGGAGACGTGGTGCTTGGGACCACAAGGGCATGTGGAAGGGATGAACGGGATCGCTTGGGGAGGGTTGTCGCATGTCGAGGGACTGGCCGCTCGTATAGAGAATGGATCTTACGTGCCGCCCGTTGAGGGGGGGAAAAAAATTCTTAACGAAGAGGATTTGATCAGGACGATATGGGATACATATGGCCTCGCATGGGGGAAAGAGATTATCGTAAGCGAGGACTTGTTTAATGATTATTATATACATGCTTCCTTTGGGGAAAGAAACCATGTAGAGGGCGTTAATAATGTCGTTTTAAACAATTGCGTACACGTTGAAGGTCGTGGAAATGTATCGGGGGCCTCCGTAACCGCGCATGGGGCTGCTCAGATTGACCACGTGATCCATATAGAGGGATGCTGGAATACGGTCTATCCCCAATCTAGGGATACGGGATGTCACATAGAGGGAAAATCCAACCTCGTCCGTGAGTCCGGGGATGGCTCCACGATATATTACGCCACCGCTGCCCATGTGGAAGGTGAGAATAACGTCATAGATTGCCTGTCGCATATCGGCGATGATTACATCCGGGGGGATGCCAGATGGTCGCATGTGGGGGGGTACTCATGTTCTGTTGTTAGGGCTAGCTACGCTTTTGCCCATGGCGACCATCTTTCCGTGTCCAACGATCACGAGGTATCGTTCGGACGTTACAACCTCTCTGAGATCAACGGAAATAAAGTTTTGTTCTCTTATGGTATTGGAGATGATGGACGGAGAGATAACGCCTTATCTATACTGGAGGATGGAACGGTGGTGATTCCCCGGCTGGACGGGGGAAGTGTCAAGGAGCAAATAGAAGCTGCCATACAACCATTAACCAACAAGGTTAACAATATATATAAAGAGCTCAAGGGAATTATAGACGAGCAATCCAAGCAAATACAAGATTTGTTAGCCTTGATACCGTCGGTGAAGGTAGAGAATGACATATTGATGATCGGGACACCCAAGGCCTTCGTGATAGGTAGCCTGCTTGTATTGACAAGGAACCTTCCGGCCGGCGTTTCCGATGATACGCTTACGATTACCGATACGTCGGTGGAGGTAGATAATGATATATTAACAATTAAATAAACACTAAGGATATTATGAGCACGATTAAAAAGGTAAACGTAAACGGGCAAGAGTATGATTTGGCCGGTTCTGGAGGCGGTGGGGTTTTGATCGAGATAACCCACTCGGAACTAGTGGCTCTTAGGAATAGTGGCGGTCTTGTTCAAGGGAATAAATACCGGATAACGGATTATAACGCCGTCTTTAACACGTTAAGATCAGCGGGACATCAATTTGATATCGTAGTGGAGGCATTGTCTTCATCTGAGCTTTCCGAGAAAGCCTCCGCTATGATACATGAGGGGGATGTATATTTCGAAAACTCCCATCTGGATCTATGGACAGTCTATTACTCATTGGATAACGACACTTCTCGCTTTAAAGAGGCATCGGCTTCTGGAAAAGGCTTTATCTGGAGATTAATAGATGAGTATAATAACGATGTATGCTTCGATTTCAAGAACGCCCTTTTCACGTTGTCATCTTCTGATTTTGATTTTGTCACGAGTGATTCATTGGATTTTTATCTGTTCTCTCATTTAGAGACGGGAACCCCATCCCAGTCGGACATCAAGGATAAAACAATAGTGAGATCTGGTTCCGTTTATAATAATATTGTAAAATTCAAGCTAACATCATCACCCAAATTGGTGTTTGGTTGCGTAAAAGGACTCCTTGATTCAATATCTCCTTTTTTACTGTCTTGTAATCAAATTGAGGCTATTGAATCTGTTATTGTGTTTGGTATGAGCGCTAGTAAGTTTGCCTCCAGTAAGATTTGTCTTGGCGCCAAAGTCATTTCAAAAAAAACGGTATCAAATATAATCAATTCTGTTTTTAGCGCTTCATTGACGCTTGAGGGAACTTATTCTATTAATAATACAAACATATGCGATATAAATAAAATATCTTATGAAGGCGATATTATAAATTGCTTTATTTATGGAGGACTTAGAAAGCCATCATTAAAATGCTCATCGATGAATAACGTATCCGTAAAAATTATTGCTACAAATAATAATACATTGTTGACTCTTTCCGATCGATTGGATTCTGTCGATGTTTACGCCAAGGAGAATGAATCTGGATCTTATGATATAAAAATCGTAGACCCGTTTGCGCAATAACATGGATAAAAAAAGGATATGGAAGCTATTCGCATAGGAAACGACATCAATATAGAATGGACCATCTTCCGGGACGGTAAGCCCGAGTCTTTGGATGGCAAGAACATTAGCGTCTTCATGACCAATGGCTATAAGAAGATGGCGGTAAAAGACCTCCACTTCCGGGATAACGTGATACGATTCACTTACTTAGGTAAAGACCAAGATTATAACGGCGTCTATACGCTGACCCTTATCGAGAACAAAGGGAAGGAGGGCATGTACACCGTAGACGCTTGCGATGCGTTCCGTCTTATCCCACGGTCGTGCTCCGTAGGTGGAGATACGGGATGCGGCAGCGTCAAGGTGACAACGGTAAAGCTAACGGGAGATATATCCGTTCCTGCCGTAGGGACCGGAGATTATGAAAGTATGACCAATAAACCACGGATCAACGGGGTTGAGTTGGTCGGGGATAAGTCCCTAGAGGAGTTAGGGATACCCATTCTGCCTGATAATATCGTAACCGATGCCGATTACACGCATACGGATAACAACTTGACGGACGCTCTTTTGGAAAAGCTCGACGGATTGAGTAATTACGATGATACGGCGTTAAGAGAGGCTTTAACCTCCGAGATCAGCAGGGCGAAGGAGGTAGAGGGGGATCTTGACACGGCCATAAGGAAAGTGGCTTCCGATCTGTCCACGTTTATAACGGGAGATCCGGACGCGGACAATGTCATCAACAGATGGCAGGAGGTGGTGGAGTTCTTGTCCGGTATGACAGAGGATAAGGATATGGCCGGAGTGTTGCTGGATTTGAAAAAACAAATACTTGCGGAGGTCACGAGTATCTTGTCAGGTTATTACACGTCCGGACAGATTGACGATAGGTTTGTCGAGAAGATCAAAGGGAAGGGACTTAGCACAAACGACCTTACGGATGAGCTGTTATCTAAGATCAACGGCTTATCCAACTATGATGATGAATGGGTCAGGAGTGAGATCGCCTCTATCAAGGCGGATATCGACACGTTATTGGGTGATGGAGCGAGCGACGCTATAGATACCTTCCATGAGATCGAGCTTTTTTTGCAGGGTATTACGGATAAGGAAACCCTAACCGGTCTTCTCAATGACTTGCGTGCGGAGATAACGGCTTTGATCCCAACCAAGACATCCCAATTAACAAATGACGATCACATCGTAAAGGACGCTAATTACGTCCATACGGACAATAATTATACTGACGAAGATAAGGGTAAGTTGGATGGATTGGATAATTACGACGATACGGATATCCGGAATCTGGTCACCGGTCTAAGGACGGACGTTGATAAGTTAAAGCCCGTTGTCACCTCCACCCCGTCTAGCGGTCAGATAACCATAACGCCGGACAAGGCCCAAAACGAAGATCCGGACGTGTCGATAACGCTGGAGACCAAGGGAGACAAGGATAAGTCGCTGATGGCCGACGGCAAGTACCGCAAGCTGCCCGTGTACGGCAGGAACCTGTTGCTGGGATCGGGGAAGGAGGTAAGTAACTCTAGTTACAAAATCGCTAATTATTGGTTGGCGGAACAGATACCCGATGGGACGCAGGTCACTGTAACTATATGGGGTGAGATAGGGGACGGCAAAGAGTCGTTAGACTTATTTAATTCTGGAGCGTATGTGGGGTCATTAGCCAAGTTTCTTCCTACAGATTTTGTAAATGGGAAAGCTCACAAGACATTTAAATGGCTTACTACTTTAGTTGGTCATCAAGCGGATAATACACGTCTTGTTATATTTACCACTCCAAATACAGTTACCTCTACCTCCACCATCCACAAGATCAAGCTCGAGTACGGCGACATCTCCACCGAGTGGACCCCCGCTTGGGAGGACATCCCTGATATAGAGGAGCGGTACGCCTACGGTGTAGAGTGGGACATGGCATCGTCAAGCCCGGACGGGAAGCGTGTGGGTAATATGCAACTACATCGGGAGTTGCCGGTGCAGAGTAAGATAAGAGGGTGCGTGTTAGATAATAGCGGGGGAGTGAAAAAATATTTAGGAGCATCTTCTTGGTCACAAGAGGATATGTCTATAGATTATCTTTTAGAGGCTATAATGGCAGAAATGGATAGGTTTTGGATTCGTTTCTACATAAAAGGCCTTAAGTTTGGATGTATGATGTCTGATACTCCTATGCCCGGATATACCTATATTAATAAACGTTATATGAGTGCTTTCGAGGGAGGAATAGATAGGCCGTCGATGACTTTATTGTCTGCCTATGGAGTAGGTAGCACAAACGTAAATAGAAGAGGTGGCGACAACACCGCCGACTGGGACGGCACCTACCGTTCCTTGCTAGGCTGTCCAGTCACCAACCTCACCCGAGACCAATTCCGGCAAGCCGCGAGGAAAAGAGGCAGCGGATGGGAAATGTATACCTACAACGCCCACAAGACCCTGTTCTGGCTATTCGCCGTCGAGTACGCCACGCTGGACAGCCAGAAGCCTTTCAACGCCCAGAAGGACGCTAACGGTTTCGCCCAAGGTGGCCTAGGTCCGGGACCGACGCAAATGGCGGATTGGACTAACTTCAATAACGCGAATCCCCTTATCCCATGCGGCTATACCAACGAGTTCGGGAACGGCTCGGGAGAGAAGGCATATGTGGTGAAGAACGCTTCCGGCGGTACTCATGCCACATTGATGGCTAACAGGTATCGTGGTATAGAGAATCCGTTCGGCCATATCTGGAAATACACCGATGGGGCCAACATACAAGTCACCACGGGTGATTCCGGATTGTCTATCTTATGGACTACCGATGACCCGTCAAACTTCAGCGATACATCTTACATAGGCTATAACAAGAAAGGCAACATCTGCCGTACCAATGGTTATGCCAAGAAGATGCTCCTAGGTGAGGATGGTGATATCGTAGCTACGGAGATCGGCGGTAGTAGTTCTACCTACTGGTGCGACTACTACTACACCTACACATCGGCTAACCGCATGCAGGTGGTGCTGGTTGGCGGTAATGCGGGCGACGGGTCGCGTGCGGGCCTCGCTGACGTGCATACGCTTAATGCGCCTTCCGATGCGTATCGTAACTTCGGTTCGCGCCTTTGCTTTTTCCCCGAATTTCGTAAAACGTCGGCGTAGCCGCACGTCTCACGTCGGGAATTTTTTTGTATAACGATTAAATAACAAGACATGAAAAGAACATATAGCGACACTATACCGATCACTATAGAAAAGGACGGTGACGGATCCTACCTTTACCGGTGGGAAATTATAGAGGAGACAAGGGAGATGGGTGACGATATGGCCCCCGTGATCTCCTATAGTTACAACGAGGTCAGGGTATGGCCCACGTTGACGGCCAACAAGATATTGGAGGCCTGCATTAACGCCCTATGGGACAAGGACGTGGAGCAAAAGAAGCTGAACGACTACAACGCCGCCCAGCTAGGCATACTGGACTTGTCATACGTGGAGTCTTATAAGACGTTCCTTAACGAGAGGAAGGCGTTGAAAGACCGTGTGGATAGCGATTTCGCCGAGTGGGAGGCGGCGAGAGAGGAGGAGAGCATAATGGTTTTATAACTAATTAAAAAGGATCGGAAGAATGGATTGGACGATGATGTTAACCGCCGTATTAACCTTTGTTGGAGGAGGTGGTCTTGGAGCAGTGCTGATGTTTCCGCAAAAGAGGAAATCGGCCGAGTTGGAGAATGAGACGAAAGCGAGTGAGCAATGGAAGGAATTGTATATCAAAAGTCAGGAGGAAAAGAAAGGTTTGAGCAATCTTATAGATAAACTATACGACGATCAGGGACATTTTCGTGACGAGAATAACCGTCTTACAACCCAGATAGCGGTATACAAAGTACTTAAATGCAGAGATTTGAAATGTACCAATAGGAATCCTCCTATCGAGAACAATATAAATAGTGAGGATAAGGAGGATAAAGATTGCGATAAAGAAGGATCCCCAGATCCAAAAGGATAGGGGAGCCGGATAAACTTTAGCTTCCTGTCTTTCTCAAGTGAGGATAGCAAGGTTAACAAAGTGTACAAATGTAATAATAAAATTATAGATATGGCAAATGAAAAATTACCTAGGGGACTTAGGCACAATAACCCCGGAAACATTCGGATCAATAGTGATCTCTTTCAAGGCGAGATACGACCTAGCAAGGACAAGTCGTTTAAGCAGTTCAATACGATGGCATACGGTTACAGGGCGATCTTCAAGATCCTGTCTAACTATTACCGGAACTATAAGCTGGACACGATCCGCAAGATGATAGGAAGATGGGCGCCGGAAAACGAGAATGATACGGACGCTTACATTAAGGCCGTATCCGATTACGCCGGTATCCCGGCTGATGATCCTATCAACATCAACGATCGTGAGCAGATGATCCGGATCGTGGCCGGGATGAGCAAGGTTGAGAATGGGAGAGAGGCTGAAATGTCGGACGTTATAGCTGGATGGAATTTACTTTAACAATAACAAGACCTAATGCTGTAGAGGTAAGCGTAAAATAAGATGAAAAAATATATTGGAACAAAACAGATTGAAGCAGAACCTATGACAATGGGCGAAGCTTTTGAGAAAGGATTGCTTAAAGCGGGAAGAGTACCTAACGAAAGCGAGAAGTCAAATGCTGGATATCATGTGAAGTATCAAGACGGTTACGAGTCATGGAGTCCAGCAGAGCCATTCGAGAAGGCTTATAAGATCTGTGATACGTTTATGAATCGTCTCCAAATAGAATTGTCCGAATTATCCGATAAACAAGAAAAGCTAGGTAAGTTTTTTGGTACGGATATGTTCAAAGGATTGTCAACGCAAAAGCAAGTATTGCTACGTGCACAATTCGGAGCGATGGAAGCTTATAGGCAAATCCTTATTGAGCGCATCCGTATTGAGGGAATCGCAAAATGAAACCGTGGCAAGCAATATTAATACTAGTGTGCTTGGTAGCCAGTTTCACGGCTGGCTACCATATCCGGGGGGATGTGACTGATAAAGTCGTGTCTAAATCCGATACCGTATTAATAACCGACACGATCCATGACAGTATCCCGTATCCTGTTTACGAGACATTGGTGCAGACGATACCAGAGCCTTTTCCTGTCTACATTACATTAGACGGTGACACGATTAAGGAACCTATATATGTCCCGGTGCCGATAACTCAAAAGGAGTACAAGACGGATGATTACCGGCTGTCAATATCCGGCTATAAGCCTAATCTTGATTACATCGAGGTTTATAGAAGGACTGAGTATATAACCAAGACGATCTCCCCCCGTAGATGGGGAATAGGAGTTATAGCAGGTTATGGGATCGGTAAGAATGGCTTGTCACCCTATGTCGGGATAGGTGGGTTTTATAGAATTTGGTGAGGCTTCCATGGCTCACGCCCGAGAAACCTCTGATAATAGAATGAATGCGTTATATGAATAACAAGGGCTGACGTTTTTTTGTTCATGATAATTTATATTAGTTTGATGGTGACTTCGTGAGAACGAGCCGGAAAGGGAGGATAAAGAAAAAAAGAATCTTCCCTAAATAATCGGATCGGAAGTTTGATTATTTTTTCATGCCACGCACGACGGGAAGATTCTTATAAGTCTTTCTGCCGTGCATTTTTTTTTGCCCGGCTTGATAGTAAAACAAACCACGAAATAAAAAGTTTATGAATAAGGTGGAAATTTTTTACAAAAAAGTGATAGAGGCAGTCTGCAAGGAGTGCGGGACCGATCCGGTAATGATGTTTAGCAACAACAAGGAGAGGAACGTTGACGCTAGGGGATTACTTATCGTCATATTGACAGAGAGAAAATTCAGTGAAAGTCTGATATCGGATCTTACAGGATTGACACAACAGGCTGTCAACAGGTTGAAGAATATCTATCCAGACCGTATCAATAGGAGCTACTTCTTGCGTGGGGTTTTAAGTTACATAAAGGAGGAATTAGCTGGTTCGTTATAATATCTACAAAAAAACAGCTAAATTATATACAATATTTCTTTGAAATTATATATCTTTGCGTCAAACAAAAGTCACTGTTGCCGCAGTGACTGTTTGCCAACGATATACGTTTAAATAAATTTTAAATTATGAGTGCAAATATAGTAGAAAAGGACGACAAGCGAAGATCTATAACGAAAGAATTTGCTTATGGCGTGTTAAAAGATTGCATTGGAGGTATGTTTACCGCATATTTCAAGGCAATAGATAAATTTAATGTAGAGATAGACCAGACAATACCGGAAGCTCGTGTAAGGCTTTACTCTACATTGCTTAATGCTAAATTAGTAGAGAGTTTTATATTGACATTCCCTGATAATTGGACTAATGGCAAGTATGGGCGTGTGATATTCCGATGGGATGATGTTCAGATCATAATAAAGAAACTTAACGCCAAAGGAAAGCCGTCTTATATACCAACATTGCTGTCAGATAAGATATTAAGTCAATACCAATCGGATTTGTTTGAAGGTGATGATTCCGCCAAGGCCGAACCTGTTCTTATTTTTGGATACACCAAGGACAAAATGGGACAACTCGTCGATCCTAGAATCGTATATTTCGACAATGATGTTAAATGGGAACTGACAAAGGATGATGTATTGATGAAACCTGTAACTCATGATATCGTTGAGGATATAGAGGTTCTTATCAAGAAGAGAGGAGAAAGTAAATCTGAATAATAATAAATTGTATATCGTTGGCTATTAAAATATATCAATATTATGGATTATAGACAATTAACTATAGCGAGGGAATATAGGGGATTTACTCAATCCAAGCTCTCCGGTATGATAGAGGGATTGTCTCAATCTAATCTTTCTAAATACGAGAAGGGTCTAGGTACATTATCAGAAGATCTTGTCCGCAAGATAATGGAGGTATTGGATTTCCCTATAGGATTTATGGATATATCCGTAGGTAATGATTACGAGAAGAGCTTTAGAAAAAAAGCGAGGCTTAAAGCCATGGATAAATGCCATATCGAGAGATTTGTGGATCTTTTATCTTACAGCGTTGATTATATGACCTCTGATTTGGAGATTCCGGACTATAATTTTCCGAACATAGACATAGAGAGTGGGGTAACTCCGGAGGAGATAGCCATGCATCTAAGGAATAAATTCAGGTTAGGAATAGAGCCAATTAATAACATCATAAATTTCTTGGAGAGAAACGGTGTCATAGTTTATGAGTGGGATTGTGAATATGATGATTTCGATGGGGTTTCTTTGATAACCAGAGGAGGCAATCACTTGATTGTTCTCAACAAGAACATGAGTAATGACCGTAAGAGAAGATCGATTGCTCATGAGCTGGGGCATACGATAATGCACAATGATCCGGATATGTTTATTGTGTCATCAAGGGACAAGGAGGAGGAGGCTGATCGTTTCGCCTCGGAATTTTTAATGCCTAGGCGTGGCATAGAGTCCTCTTTGCGTGGTATCAAGTTCTCGGATTTACCCGTCCTTAAATCATACTGGAAAGTCTCCATGATGTCTATTGTCGTAAGGGCCAGAAGATTGAATTGTATAGATGACTCTAGGTATAAATATTTTGCGACGGAGATAAGTAGACGTGGATGGAGACTCAAAGAGCCATATGACGTGCGTCTTGACGAGTCTGTGGTAGTAAGCAAGATGTATACGGCTATGTGTGATGGTTTGGGATATGATATGAAAACCTTGTCGGATGCGATGAATATCCCCTCTGATGTCACTTCCTGCATATTCCAGCCAAAAAGAAAAAATAGATTTTGGATTTCGGTTTAATAAATAATACCATATTACTAAAGCTCAAGCGTCCGTATAAGATATTATGCGGGCGCTTAAATTTTTACAGCAAACTCACAATGATCTAACAACAAGATATTTAATATACAATGGACTTCTCTGGATTTTTGTGGTGTCCGGTAATGGTGCCGGATTAACGACAAAAATTAAAGATAATGGATAGAAATTATTTTATCGGTACTCCCGAAGGAGGTAATTCCGGTGGAAGTAAGTTTGACATCATGGCCTTTCTCCCGAGTTTGATGGGTGGCGGTGGAAAATCATTGGACCCCAATTTGGTAGCGGCTTTGATGAACAATAAGGGCAATCAAGACGCTTGGGGCGGTGGTGGTTGCTGGTGGATCTGGATCATCCTCCTGTTCTTCGTATGGGGAGGCTGGGGTGGCAACGGCTTCGGCAACAACGGGGCTAACGGATTACCGGCTCAATTGAACAATGACGCTGGTCGTGAATTGTTGATGAACGCTATCCAAGGAAACGGAACGGCTATCAGCCAATTGTCATCTTCCTTGAATTGCTCTACCCAGCAATTACAAAACGCTATCTGCCAGATCCAAGGACAGATCCAGAGCGTGGGTAACCAAGTAGGCATGAGTTCTCAACAAATCATTAATGCCGTCCAAAGTGGTAACAATCAATTATTGAGCCAGATCGCCGAGTGCTGCTGCACGGTTAACAACAACATCACTAAGATGGGCTACGAGAACCAATTGGCTAGCTGCAACCAGACAAACACGCTGGTGAATACGATGAACAACAACACGTTGACTCTCCGTGACTCAGGTCTGCAGAACACCCGTGATATCATCAACGAGGTTCGTGATTTCAAGAACTTGTATCAACAAGACAAGATGGATCGCTTGACGGCGGAGAACCTAGCCTTGAAAGGACAGATCTCCCAAAGCAACCAGAACGCCTATTTCGCCGCTACTCTACAGGCGCAGACCGCCCCTCTAGGTAACGCCTTGGGTGATTTGAGCTCAAGATTGGCCAAGATCGAGTGTAACCAGCCGGAGGTGGCAAAGGTTCCTTACTCCCCCGTGGTAGGCATACCCACTTGCGTGGCCGCCCAGTACGGATTAGGCCTAGGTCTCGGTAACTGGGGAAACTTCGGCAACGGATGGGGATAATGAGTTAATAACCTAAAAATAAAGAGTTATGGCATTCATTAGTCCTTTCATAATGGCGAACAAGAACGGTATCCCACGTTTGGAGAGCACGGGCGTTACGGTCGGGACGACCAACGTTCGTTTCTCCTTCCGCAATCACCCGTTCCTGTCAGCCCCGTTTAGCGGGTTGATCTTGTTTCGTCTGGCCCAGCCTATCCCGACTGGTACTACCGGGACATTGCCGGTAGTGTTTGACACGAACGGCTCCACGCAGGCGCTAACGACCATTAACGGCGCAGATGTCACGGCATCCGATATAACCGGCACCGGAATCTACTTGTGTTACTATGAGTCGGGCAATAATACGCTCCAGATAATGACGGGAGTGGTGTGAGAGAGTATCAACGAGAGACCGGAGCGATCCGGCTCTCATAAAAACCAAGAAATATGTTCAAGAATCAGAGACAAGGGAATCCTTTATATATCCTTCATAAGGGGAATACGCCGTTTTGTGAGGTTGGAAGCATAGTCAGCGTGTCCCCTCCGAGACCGGAGAATCCAAATTTCAATATGTATGGTCCGCAAGCTAAAATCGTGGTGGACATAAAGGCCAAGGTAGGTGAGGACAACGTCAGCTTCTCCAACGTCTTGTCCGACGTCACCATTACGGATTACCCCACTACAAACGGGGAGAAACTGGTTGTGTCATGCGATCTAGGTGCCCTGAATACGGAGATCAACGCCATGATGCAGCAAAGCCGACAGGCACTTGACAGCATCGATTACCATAAATCCGTGATTGAGGGGTGCGAGAAGATGCTGGTAATACTGAACCCTGAGTTTGCCCGGGAGAAGGAGAGGGAGAGTGAGATCGCTAACATGAGAAACGAGATGTCCGATCTGAAGGAGGCTAACGCAAGGTTGGTTGCCATGATGGAGCAACTTGTCGGTTCCGTGAACGGTAATAATAACAAGAATAAAAAAACAGAGTGATATGGGAACATATAGCAGAAAACTGAGAGAGCTGATCGAGGAATTCGACGCCATGGAAGACGAGGATATGTTGGAACTGGCGAAGGAGGCCTATAAGCTTGGCTGTAAGGAAGGAAAGCGGAAGGCCATGGAAGGCTATGGCAACCGTATGGAGGAAGACGAAGACGATGAGTTCGAGGACGACGACGAGTTCCGTGAGATGTGGGAGCGTGGCGGCTACGGCAACCGTGGCGGCGGTCGTGGATCATCCGGTGGCGGTTATGGCAATCGCCGTGGGGTGCCGGGCACCGGACGCTACTCGAGACGATATCGTAGATAACCATGAGGGGGGACCGGTTTCCCCCTCCTAAAAAACAGAGGAATATGAGACTAGATATGTATGATGATTTCCCTTCCGGCATGCGATCCTACCTGAAGGCGTATGGCTGGCATTTCTCCAAGGCCATGTGCGATTGGGCCGTATCCATGATGGAGAAGGAGGACGGAAACGGGAAGAAGGTCAAGATAACCCCTTTCACGAAGGAACAGGTGGATGAGATGCTGAAGAAGTATAGCGTGGACGTGAAGAAAAAGGGTGGATACGACTATGTTTACGCCGCCAACATGTGCAAGGCCGATTATCTTGGCTCCTCCGTGCCTAACGAGCAGTACGCCGCTCTTTATGTCAAGAACGTCTGCGACGATCCGGACGCTTACGACGGGATAGTGTTCACCCGGTTCTACGCTGATTGCATCGGGTCCGGCACGCCTATAATCTGGGAGGAGATGATGTGATGGGAGGCTGGGGCTACATACTGAGGATCTTGAAGGGAGAGTCCCCCAAGGACGTGCTGGCGAGTATGCCGGAGAAGGATTTTGACAAGGTATCCGAGGTGGTGGGCAATCTCAAGGCAACCAATCTCACCCGGCAACAAAGGAGGAGGATAGAGCGGGAGTTCAAGACGGTAAGGAGATGATACGACGGGATTACCATATCAAGAGATACGATTGGGTGATCCACGTGCTGTATAACGTCACGTGCTCGAGGACATCCGATATCATAGCCCTATTGAGGAGGGTCGGTTGCCCGGAAAGCAAGATACGGGAGGCTTATGGCAACGTAGGCTCCTGCAAGCTGGACGTGGGACTGACCTATTCTAATTACCGCAGCCGGGAATCCGTCATGGTGATAGGCCGGACCTCGTCCTATAGGGAGTTCGCTAATTCCCTGTTCCATGAGTGCCGCCATTTGACGGATCATATGTCCTTGGCCTTGGATATGGAGATCGGAGGGGAGCCTATCGCTTACTTGTCTGGCGATATAGGAGCCTTGATGTCCGATGAGATAAGGATGTTCATCTGCGATTGCCATCGTCACAGGAACGATATAAACGATGAGTTATGGGAAAGAAAAAAGAAGATAAAAAGAAAAAGGAATCCGTAAGACGGGAGATAGACCTCCTCACGGATTCCTTGGATTTCGAGCCTGTCAACTTCTATGAGGTGATGGCTCGGATTAGACACTTGATGTGCCTGTTATAATGAATCTGTCTCAATGACGGATTTAAGAGATATGGGGTCGTCTTCCCACGTTAAGTATTTACCTGTTAATTTATAAATACTGCCTTTTGGAAGTACGATCGCCGAGTTGTGATCCTCGACGGAAAAATATTCCTCGTCATGCGCCGATCTCTCGTCCGTCCATACCTCTCCTTGCCGCACGGGGAAGTTATCAAGGATAACCTCGTCACCATTCTTGTTTACGGCCAAGAACACTATCGTTTGCTTGCCTAACTTCATGACATATTATAGTTTACTTATTCCTCGATTTGATTGGCTCATCAAGTATTTTTATCGACAATAGCGGATCTTTCTCCGTTAAAGTGTTCCTTAATTTTCATCATTATGAAGTCGAAGTGATTTCTAAATTCTTTGGTATGAGTAAACACGGGAAAATCTATATCAGACAAGTTCATATTTACAATATCGCTCATACACTTTACATGCTCGGAATGAGCCTTATTATAACCGATCCTATAAGCATCCATAACCAACCTTCTGACATCCATCCGGTCTATTGATTCTGGCTGTGGATCACACACCTTTTTTGAATGTTCAATCGCTAGCATTGTAACTTTTTTCTTTTTCATGTTCATATCTTCTTAAAATTGAATTTCTAATTGTTTTTTATTAGCCAAATAGATGGCTTTGCTTACTCCGGAACACCACCAATTAAAGGCATCTTCGGCAGAGTCGAACTCTAAGTACTTTCCGTATAAAGTCCGTAGCTTTTCTATTGTATTGATATATGCTCGACGGTGTAGTGGATACATTCGAAATTCTGAACGTTGGCCTTTACTATTCATAGGGCAACCAATACAACCTATTCTATCCATGATTTTGTAAAGAGGACAAACGGGAATATTTCTCATTTTCAGAAACTCGAAAACTTCCGAAGTTGTCCAGTCGAGAATGATAGAAAGTAAAGGTTTATCGCATCCCAGCTTGCAATCGGAAGTAAACTCTTTACGTTTTGCCCGGCGTGCGCTTTCTTCTTTCCTTATACCGATTACTGTAAGTTCATTCAATCCTCTTCGTTCTTTGATTACTTCACAACAGTATCGACGATTCCGGAGGGGTAACATCTTATTTTTAAGAATAAACTGAAACATCGTTTTTTCCGGATACAGCCAAGTCACATCGGGATAGTTTGACCGGATAAACCGAAGTACTTCCATCGGGTCTACAGACGTTTTGTAGAAATAGGCATTGAACTTCACTCCAGCCATCCGGCAAAGCTCATAGATTACCTGTGAGTCTTTGCCTCCGGAAAAAGCCACATGAAAACCGCTTGGAGAGTATTTCAAAGCAAGTTTTTCATACTTCTGTAGGGTTTCAATGGCCTTATCTATTTTGCTTTGCAACATGATTCAGTTTTTATTAGTTTTACGTTAATCAATTTCTTTGATAAGCTCACTCACCAACCATTCAGGTGGAATAGCTCTTGCTTTACAGAAATTTTCAATATCTTCTCTCTTAATGTCAGACACCTTATGTCCTCGAATGGTAAACTCTCTTTGGGGAACTTCTATTTTCCTCCGATTTGAATATCCATATTTATCTTTATAATCATTCATATTTTCTTAGATGTTAATTCCGTAAGTATTCTTATCCTCTTTTGATACATTATACCAATTTTCTCCGGAGACTATACCATTAATACCTTCACCTTGCAAATCCGATCTATCTTTGATTGTCTCAGAGATAACCTTGATTGTAGGATAGGTCCCGGTGTAAATTGTTGGAACCGGCTTTACCGCCTGAACTTCAAAAATGGGAGGCAATCCTTCACCCAGAAGGTTATCCGGAACAACGGCCATTATTATCATTTTCCCTTCGGGAGCCTTCTGGCATATCATGTTGAAATATTCGTTCTTCATACTTTATATTCTTAGCTGTTAGTTATTCTTTGAAATCCAGTTATCAGTATCACAGTGAAAGCAATATCCGGTTTTAGGATGCTCCGCACCGTCTTTTGCTCCACAGGTTCCACAATAATACTCCTTGTCATATTCCGGGGAAAGACCTTTATTCCGTTCTTTGATAACGGCTTTTCTTTCTTCAAGCATCATCATTTTATCGGGATTACGACTCAAATAAAACTTTCTGACTTTCCGTATTTGTTTCTCAAACAGATCGTCAGATTCGGCAATTTGTTTTGATGTATATTTGCTCATGATTCGTTGTTTTTTAATTATGAGCCTTCCCGTGAAGGCTCGGTTAATACTATTCCTCAAGATCGGGTATAGGCATCCAATGGGTAACCTCCCCGAATACCTTATAAGCGTCCTCTCCGTAAACGATAAAGCCGCTATCCTTGCCATGTAGATAAGCGGTGGCTTTGCCCCCGTACTCACCTCTAACCAATACTATGTCTTGATTTTCCGGTAACCGCTCCTTCACGCTTATCCACGGAGATTGCTTTGCCTGCCATTCGGCACCGGCTTTGAAAGCATTTATCATATCTATATCATCATAAGGGTAGTCTAATAGCGATTGGAAATTATTAATCCTACATCTATCAGCAAATAATTTTGCCGCTTCCTCTACAGCCTGTCCCATATCAATATCTCTTTCCATTGAAATACTTATTGTTTAAATTCCCAAAACGAAAGCTTGCCTTTCACGCCTGTTATCGGCTTGTCAAACATTACAGGGTTTGCCAATACCCAATTATAGACAACCTTTCTGCCTGTAATATTCTCATGCAGTTTAGGATTCATGCCGACTGTGTAGTTTTCTGTTTTCTCTGCCCAAATGGATGAATGATTTACTACGCAATCCACAATCTCTACGCTGCCAATGATTGTACCAAAAGGCAGATTACCAAACATTGTTTCTTTAGCAATCGTACCAAATGCAGCCTTCATTTGGGCATCAGTTAAATCGACGCTAAACTTTTTACCATGAGAACCGGCAGCATGAATAAGCACACGTCCACGATAGTTAGTTCTCCAAGTACGATTCTCAATGTCTTTGATACCGTGGACTATCAAGGATGCCCACGGTTGTTTTATGGTTATTGCTTTCATTTTTCACCTCCTTTCTCTAAAATATCCTTACAAGCCTCGCTATCGCACCTTACCGGCTTTTGATGGAAGGAGCACCAAGCCTCTCCGTTAGCGTCTTCATCCTCGATAAGTCGGCAATCGCCGCATTTATCTGTTAGGAATTTATTGTCAAGGTATCCTTCCTTGATAAGCCATTCGATGCAATCAATTATACCATCAAATAGGTTTTCGTAACCTTTAATATAAAGATAGTCAAGTCTATCGCAAAAATTAGTCATTGAATATTCTACCCCTTTATTTTCGAAGTCTACAATCAAAATATACCCATTAATATTTGTAGGTAATATCTCTATCAGCTTGGATAGAGACCAAGTGGGCAATACTGTATCTTGATACGCTTTACTTTTAATCCTGCTATATTCAAATGCGACCAGACGTTCGAACTCGTCAAGATACATGTCCGCCGTCTCCGGTCTCACCCCGGCCTCTAATAGCCGGTATGATTGTTCTTTGGTTGTGCAAATTTGATTCATGATTTCTATTTATTAGCAAAATTTTAAATTCCATCTTTTCCCTTTAAGATTAGGGAAATGCCTTAATATCTCATCTTCAAGTTCCTCTTCTGATAACAGGGGAATTCTATGGTTGTACATAATATTCCCCATATATTTGCCTTCGCTATACACATGAATGGTTTTCTTTATTTTCTTCATGCTTTATCCTCCGTCTTATCTATAACCTCTAGATCCTCTAGAGCGTTGAGTTCCTGTATGAGATCAAGCCCCTCGGAATCCACATAGCGCACCCAATCCTTTTCAGGACAGGCTTCGGAAGATTTGAAGGCGATAACATCAACAATCTCCCCTGTTTTTCTTATTTTCGCTTTCATATCAAAACAATGTTTTTTGTATTCTTGATAAAACAAGCCTGTTTGCTTTGTCGTAAAAAATTCTATCTATCTCAAATCCATACGCTTTTCTTCCACATTGGGCTGCGGCCAATAGCGTGCTTCCGCTTCCTGCTACAGGATCGATAACAACGTCGTTTTTATCGGTGAAAATCTCTATCAGTCTGCGAAGTAGCGGCACAGGCTTCTGTGTAGGATGAATCTTAGGCGTATCGTTGTCTACCGCCCAGTCAAAACAATTGAAAATCATCCTTCCATCATTGTTGAATTTAGGCAGCTTCTCCCGGTACAACAAGAGACCGTATTCACAATTCCCAACTACTTTCATATTTGCTTTCAATACTTGCGCCGAGAAATTCTTCCGGAAAACGAGCGGGATATATTTCATAAGCCCGTATTTCCTAGCTAATTCGATAAACATGAATTGTTGCTCGTACTCACAGAACAATATCATGCAGGGAGAACAACCTTGCTTTTTAGGTTCTTTCATTAACATGTCGCTACAAAAATGCATAAACTCGGCCGGTCTAAACTCGTTTTCTGAATTGAAGAATTTCTTTCCCGCAAGCTCACTTTCTCCATTTTTGTTGTCTCCATCCTTGTACCATGACGGATTGCTAGCATAAGCGTTTTTCCCAAGATTGTAAGGCACATCTGCTATTATAAGCTGTGCCTTTGGTATTTGATATGTTTTAAAATTCTGGAAAGAATCCCTGAATAATTCTACATCTTTCATTATTGATAGTTTTTTATTTATCCCGCCCTGTCGAAAGCCTTCTCAAAGACCTCCGGCCTTAGCAAGGCGTTGCTTATCGCCGTGAACGCCTTCACGATCCCGGGCTGCTCATTTAAGTTTATTCTCACGTCCTTCCCGGTGACCTCGCTTGATAACCGGTCACTTAGGAACTCTACCCTGCCCAAATCTAGATAGGACAGGGGATTGTACGCCAACGGGACGATCCCCCGCATCCTTTCGCCGAAATCGTATATCGTGATCCTAGACATCTGCGCAATCATGTTTATCGTGGATGACAAGGATGCTATCCTGTTCGCCGAACCGGATACCCCGTGATCCAGCAATATCTGGCTGATCGTGTAGTAATACCGGTCTATATGAGGCTGTACGTCCTCCTCCATGCTTTGCGTTATCTCGGCGAACGCCTCCTTGTTGGCCTTGGCTATCCGGAAGATGTTCGTGTTATAAGCGTTTATCCCCCTCTCGATAGCGTTGGCCGTCCGTTTGGCGTTATGCCTGTAGTGCTCGCTATTCCTTATGGTCTCCATGAGCGATACCGTGTAGTTATACACTTGGTCGTTCAAGAAAAGCACCATGTAGGTTAGCGAGGTGACAAGGCCGTTCGTGTCCTTGTCTATCTCTTCCCAATCGTTGTATTGTCTCATTCTTCCATCCTCCGGATTATATAATCAACAACGTCCTTTACGGTAAGGCATCGTCCGGGATCATCATCAGGGATCGATATGCCAAACTCTTTCTCTAATTCCATAAGTAGCTCTACCTCGTCAAGACTGTCCATCCATAGATCATCCTCTAGCTTTGATTCCATCGTAAGTGGCGTATCTTTGTGAAAAAGTTTACTCTTTATGATCTCAAATACTTTGTTCTTTATAGTTTCTTTTTCCATTGCTGTAATTATTTTTATTACTCTCATCATAGATGAATGCATCTTTCAACTATGATGAATGATTAAACCTTATTTGTTTTAGCGAACACCACGCTCTCATGATCCGGCCTCAGATGGGCCATGCAAGCAGATGAGTACTCGCAGAATCTCGCTCCTTCGTCCCGGAAGACGCATCCCCTGCACGGGATCTTGTTCTGGCCGTTGTAGTACGGCCTGTACTTTTCCACGATAATTTTCATGTCTCCTACCAACACGATCAAACTGGTAGGGGTGTTCTTCAGTCTGTTGATTATTTCCATGATCTGTTTTTTAAAATGGCATGTCCTTGTCACAACTCCCGTAATCGTAGAACTTGGTCATGCCGTCATTATGCTTAAATTTCACTAATCCCGTGGCCCCATCTCTATTCTTGGCCACGATCAACTCTCCGTAATTGCGTTCTACGTTACCGTTCTTGTCCTTGACCTCGATCTTGTAATACTCCGGTCTATGAATGAACATTACGATATCAGCGTCTTGCTCGATAGCCCCGGATTCCCTAAGATCGGATAGGAGGGGTTTCTTGTCCGGTCTGGCCTCGTTCCCCCTGTTCAATTGGGATAAGAGCAAGAAGGGAACCTTTAACTCCTTCGCCGTGATCTTGGCGGTTCTGGACATCTTCGCTACCTCACGTTCACGGCTTCCTTCCCGTTCACCGCTCTCCGCCAATTGGAGATAGTCGGCCATGATTATCCCGCACTTGCCTTGTTTCTTCAGTATTTTACATCGTGACCGGATATAGTCCATCGTCACGCACGGGTTGTCATCGACGTAGATCGGAAGTCTCCAAAGCTCATTCACTGCCGTCTCTACCTTGTTAATCTCCTCGTTTGTCATATACCCGGACTTGAACCGTTCCGGATCTACGTCGCACTCGGATAGGATCAGCCTGTTAGCCAAGCTTATGTCTGACATCTCAAGCGAGAATATCGCAACCGGGATATTGGATCTAGCCGCTGATTTGGCCAAGTGAAGCATCACGGCGGTATTGTGGGTGACTATGTAGTCATCCGTTATGTACAAGGCCTTCTCATGCGATACCGATATGCACTGGCATTCAACCCTGCGGTTGGTCGGTGTCACGGACATCACGGTCAAAGGTTTGTTCCTCCGGTCTGGCCTCACTCTGTTGAATTTCCTTGGGAGCGTGAAGCATTCCCTAGGATTGTCCGCTACGATCACGAGCCTGAAACTGTTCCTTTTCCGCTCGCCATAAAGGAATGAGCGTCTTTCTCTCAAGGAACATTTATATCCTAAAGACCAGCAAAGTGTTTGTACGCCTCTCGCCAATTTAGCGCTCGTGGTGTTGTAGCATATAGCCCCATTCTTGTCTATATCCCCGTCTGTATCGAGAAGACCGTTCAACAGCTCAACCCTTTGATCCCTGCATGCGTCAATGTACATGTCCGGGATGAACTTCTCGTAGGAATGGACATTCAACAATCCTAGGCTCTTTAGCTCTGACAGGTATTTATTGACCTTCCTGTTCTCCTTGTTGGTCACTAGGAAGCGATCATCCGACACGATAACATCGTAGTCGACCATACCTTGGATCTTATCAGCGATGAACTTGTCCGGCTTGCACCAGCTAACCCCCTTGCTCAAGACTCCATCTCCTAGCAAGACTCCCATGAGATATGGGTGGATCACGAAATCTTTCTTTTCTCCGAATATCCCGGAGAAAAGAGGAATGCTTATTCTGCCGGAATATCTTTCCTTGCTTATCAAGTCCATAAGCTCTAGGGTAGATACGACCCTTTCGGCCTTGGCGTTGAACTTGGAAGATATTACGCTCCACAAGTGGCTGCCACAGCATTCGATCTTGCGACCGTCCGAGAACTCGACCATGTATGTCTTGACATGTCCTTGCGGGAATATGCCGGTCACACGTGATTCAGCCCCGTCTACGGAGCAAACTTGGTCGCCTATCGCAAGATCCTTGTTCAGTTTCCATCCTGAAGGTGTCAATACCTTGGCATCCATCCTTAGAGCCTTTCCCATGGAGGGCCTAGCCGCTATTATCACCAAGTTTCCCGGCTGCCATCCGTTCGTGATCTTGTTCAGGTCGTGAAGACCCGTGTCAACACCGGATCGGATGTTTTTCCTCGCCATCTCCACACGCTTGTATAAACCGTTCATGGAGCCTTTAAGGGCCTTGGATATATGCTCGCCATTAGACTTGCCGATAAGTTCCTCCATGAGGGTCTCTGAGCCGTTTATGGCCTTGTGAAGAACGTCCCCTATATCCTCGTTGGAATAGATGGCGTTCTCTAGGTCGTTGGCGATAGCTAGCCCCCTCCTCTGTATGGACCGCTCCTTGACGATCATGGCATGATCCAGTATATGGGCCGAAGACCCGATCTTGGAGGTAAGGGAGGCTATGTATATCGGCCCCCCAATACTCTCAAGCTCCCCGGATGACAGCATCGCTTGGGTGACCGTCATCATGTCTATGGGCTTTCTCTCCTTGTATAGCCCGGATATGGCCTTGAATACCGATTGGTTCCTCTTGTCGTAGAAATCGGCCTCAGATAGTTCCGAGGCGATTTTCTCGAAAGCGTCGCTCTCTATGAGGCAAGCCCCTAGTATTATCTGTTCTATCTCCTTGGCTTGGGGAGGTAGTTTCCCGTCAATCTGGGACGATGTAGACCTGTCTCGATCCATTCTGTTGTTTGTCTTCATTCTCGTTTATATTTTCAAACTCACTCTCCCATCTTCGCTGGTTTATCCAAGTTGTCAAGTGCGGATATTCGGGCACCCAATTGCCGGAATTCTTTTTCTCGTTATGCCATTCTATCTCTTTGCTTATGGCTAAAGGCAATAAGTCTATGACCTCGGCATAATCCTTATGCTTTTTGACAAAATTGTTGAATTCAACGTCAAGACCTTTTTTAGTGCCCGGATATGATTTTCGGAAAGCCTCGAATTTTTCTTTTATATATTTTCTTTTTTTATCATTATCAATATCATTATCATATAGGGTTATCTTCGGTAATGTTGGGTTATCTTCGGTTATCTTCGGTAATGTTGGGTTATCTTCGGTTATCTTCGGTAATGTTGGGTTGTCTTCTTTACCCTTTGAGTAATAGGGGTTTGACTTGCCTTTCTTGAAATTTGGATTACCTCCTTTTTTACCGGATTCCCTATTGTTGGATACTCTCTCATCATATTTTTTTTGATTGAAATCGATTTCTCTTTTAATGAAGGAGAATGCCATTTTAGCCTGCGGTCTCAGCTCCGATAGTGTCCCCGATACGGCATACCTAATAACCGCCTCGTACACTTCAAGTCTGATCTCCGAAGGATAATCCACTAACACCTCGTACCAATCAGCATTAAAAAGAAATGTTTTTTTAGATGTGTCCATGTCAATATATTATTCCTCTATTATACAATTCCTCCCTATATTGCTCCAACGCCTGAAGGCATCGTTCCTTGTCCATGTATCCCATTGGCATTATCCCGGCCAACCTTGCGTTGCATCGGTCTATGCCATATTTGAGATCCCTGTTTGACATTTTCTTTATATCCATGTTATCTCTTTTTAAAAGTGTTACAAAATCTCGTGGAGTTAGCTACCCGTCCAGCGTCATGTATGATGCACCAAACGCATAGCCCCTTGTGAGGATGTCCGTTGGCGCAATCGCCACATTTCACCTTTTCTTGCTCGTCTTTCTTCTTCGCCATATCACCAAGTCTTTATTTTTATTGGTAGATCGGCGTACCACCAAGCCAGAATCGTAGCGTCACGTTGGTCTTGGTTCGTTCTCTTAGGCAAGGGACCGACTATGTAGGAGAGTTCCTCATGGGTTATCTTGCCCTCGTCCCCTTTCCAATGCTTGGTCAAAGGCTTTACCTCCTCGCAGGGAATCCCTATGTGCTCGCACATCTGGAGAAGCAATATCCCGGTTTGCTGGTTACGACCTACATACTTGGCTATCCTCTCGCTGGATTTACCCCTAGCCTTATGGAAGTTGCTTTTTTCGTTAAGCCATCCGGCCTCGACAATGACCACTATGTCTATCCCCTTGTATCTCTCTCTTGCCTCCTTTATGAAATCGACCAACACAGGGAAGGGGAGGCTCTTTAGAATTAGCTGTCTCGTTGAAGGAGACAGTACGCATATACCGGATTTATCTATGTCCGGGTCAACGGCTATCACTAAATCATGTTTTTTCTTTCCCACGAATTCCTCCTTTCTTTATCGTTTATTAGTAAGAATACGGCCAATATCAATGCGATCAGTCCTAGTATTGCGGTGATAAGGTATATGGCCATTGTCAAGTGATCTAAATTCTGTATTGTTTCCATAATTATATGTTTGTTATTCGTGGACGGTGCCGGGATCGAACCGGCCTCTTTACGTCATGCGCACTCCGTAACGTTTCATCCCGGAATACTTACCGCCCGAAATCCCCGCGTATCCTCACGGACGGCGGGGATAATAATTAACTAACCCAAATCTAATACCATGAAAAACACGAAACTTGCGTTATTATATCTCTATTATTACGATATCTGGAGCGATCTTTCTGATGGCATCCAGTTGCTCGTCAATCACTTTATTCTTGTATTCCTCAATGGCTTCATTTGCCCCAGCTGACACAAGGGATAGCGAAACGTCTCTTCCGTCCACATCAGCGTAAATCTCAACCTCGATTTCCTCACACGCAAAACCCTTGAAAAGTGGGATGTTCAACTTGAACGACCCCGGGAGATTGGAATCAACCACCTGCGAATAGTTATCGGTTCTGCTGCCATTCTCTTCCTTGCTTCGCTCTATGTCTTGGTTTACCTTTGCCTTGAAGTTTTTCAAGGCAGACACCAGCGTCATGTTTTCCGATTTGTCCTTGAAGAAGGCACGATGCATCTTGAAGAACTTGGATAACTTGATAGGTTCCCACTTCTTTTCCGCATTGATACCAAACTCAACCATTTCTTTGGACGGCTGTAATACTCCAGTAATACAGTTTCTATAATGATCAGTCTCTTTATCCACTAAAGATATTTCCATATCATCACGGTTTACCGTTATATTTGCCCGCTTTTGATCGATAAGCCCCACTCGTTTTTCGAGCCAACGCAAAGGGCTGTCAATCGTTCCTTCAATATTAACGGGAGTTGGTTCTTTCGGGTCGAGCGCTACGGGGGCTTTTCCTTCTCTCAATACTACTTCGATTGGTGCACCACTATAATCTTTCGGTACAACCACATTTAATTTGTTCTCACTCATGATTCTGTTCCTGTTTTACGATTAATATTAAAAATTGATTTCTGCATTTCTTGGGGTTGCATCCTCCGGAAATAGACAAGTTCGCCGGCACCATTATAATAATTGGCTTCCTTGTTCTCGTGATCAAGGAACTTATAGCACTTGTCCTTGATATCCTCGGATTTACGCTTGATCTGGTCAAGATACTTTGCTTTGGCCGTATTAAGCGGTTTTAGCCGTGATTTGTACGACTCCATCCAGTCCGCTTTCTCCTGTTCCAATTCGGCTATATCAATTGACGTGTCCGCTAGCTTGGTCTTGATCTCATTCAACTCGTCCTCGGTAAAAGGATGATTGTACCAGATCTCCTCGACGGCGTCGCATGAGTCCTCTAGGACTTGCGGCCTGTTTGATAAAGGCTCGTTTTGAGCGATGAATTTTTCCATATACTTTAATAATTAATGTTATATTTTTTTCTGTCATATTGTGGGATATATCCTTTGCAAGGAGTATTCCCGTCAAATAAGGCCGATTCCGGCCTTACAGTTTCCCCATCTTTTTTAGACGGGTCTGTCCAATGCCTCTGCCGTTGATGGCAAAGGCAATGTCTTTTAGAACATGCCTCATTGAGGCAGAATATCAGTTCTTTCATCTTGGATTATTTTCTCGAGTTTCTTTAGATCCTTTTTGGCTAATCTTACGGTATCAGCTATCCTTGGTCTTCCCTTGGAATCCACGTGTTCTAGGATAACCGATAGATGGCGGGACAGTGTTTTAATGAAAGACTCGGATAGCTGGTACCTTTTAACCATGGCCGTTATTTTTTATAAAAACCTTGGAACCTCACGATACCTAGATACTCGGGAGATTTCATTAGTCCGTCCCCCATGCCGCCCAACGTCTCGGCTCCCGGCTCGTCAAGGACAACCTTGGAGTCAATCTCCTTAGGTACACGGAAGCATATCTGTACGGGGAAATTCACCTTAGCGTCTCCCGTGATCACGTTAACCGACGCTCTTTGCGTAGCCGCCATGATCCGGAACCCAAGCGATCGTCCCTTTTGTAGCAACATCTTCAGATTCTCCTCCAATGACTTTTCACGACCGACCGTGCGTAGTTCCATTTTAGGCTCGAGGAACCCGAAGGCGTTCTTTCGCTGGCCAACCTCGACCATTTCCTTTATGTCAAGTTCCGTTCCCGATCGGGAGGACGCTACCGCGTCGGCGAACTCATCGAACACCACCAGCGTTTTCCATGATGCCCTCGATTTAGCCCTTTCCTGCATATCCTGTACGAGTTCTTTCATCTTGGCCTCTATTTCTTCTATATCATTATAGACCTTTATGTATTTCTCGGAGGAATAATTACAGAACTCGTATTTCGGATCGAAAATTACGATGTCCCGGATACCGGCTAAGCGGGCGTATTCTATCGTGGATATGATACACACGGATTTACCGCTACCGGTAGCTCCGCAAATCAAGGCGTGAGGCGTGGAGTTGTTATCGAGATCCCACACCACGAGCCTTCCGAAGTTATCCGTTCCTATGGGAATCCTCATGCCGTCGATATACTTCTTGTCCCAGTACAAGGACTTGGTTCTTTTCTTCGGTGATTCTATGGAGAGGTAGGATTTTCCCTCATACACCATAAGCTCGTTACCCATCCTTATGGATGGCACGTCCAGCGCGTTCGCTATGTCTAGCTTGTATTTCATCACTGTCGTGATCTTTGTCCCAGCGGATACCTCTAGCAGATACGTGTCTGACGAGTACCCGTTAATCTCCTTGGCCACGTTCACGATCACCCCGAATGTCCGTAGGATATGCTCTATTTTCTCGCTGTTTGTCATATTACTATTGGATAAATCATATTGAATGAATGAGGAAGCGTTCCTCTTGAACTCGGATATTACCTTGGGGTTTACCGATCCAAGGGAAGCGTCCCGTATTTTTTTCTGTCTCTTCGATATCAATTCCTTCTTTGACTCGGGCACGTTGAAATCATCGACCTCCGCTATCAGCGTCTTGGCCCAGAAATTATAAAGCTCGGCCCTGTCCACGAAGTTGTCGCTATCGTTGATCATGTACACGTAATCCGGATCGGACACGGCCTCTATCATCCTTTTTAGCGGCTCGTACAATATGGCCTCGTAAAGCTTCCTCGTGTCGTTATCGAGATTGATCACGAATTTCTTCAACTGGGAGGAGCCGTCCTTGTTTTTCGAGATCTTGTTCTCCACGAACCATACCTCGTCAACATTCTCCCCGAAGCGGGACTCATAGCACTTAACGTAGGTCATCGCCTGTTTCCCGCAGGTAAACGTTAGTTCCTCGTCATCGGTGAACTTGGCCCTTGACTTATGGTCTATGATGACCGTCCGACCGCTCTCCGTCCTTATCGCCAAGTCTAGCCTAGCGTGGCAGGGCAGGGGGATGTCCACCCCGTTTACCGTTACCCATTCCTCGCATCTTAATTCCACGGCGATTATCTCCTTGATACCGGAAAGATATATATCCTTTTCCCCGTAGAAGTTATTGATAAGCCTCGTGGCGTTCTTGGTGGCCTCGATCTTGCATTCCTCTACGGTAGGTGTCGTTTTCTGTATTTTCCAATCATTCGGGTGTACCTCCTCTATGTATGAGAACGCTACCCTCTCCATTTCCGTGATCGGTATTATCTGCCCCTTGCGCTGTAGCTCCATGAAGAAATACTCCAAGGCCGAATGATAGGCGTTACCCGCCACCGTGCTGGAGGATGATCTGGATCTTTCCCGGTAAATCTCCCGTTTCTCGAACTCCTTCTCGTTCCGGGAGAAAGAGGCTACCTTGCTGTAACTCCAAGAGTCGATAAGGTAGTTTGATAAATGCTCCTCCAGCTCGGCGTTGGTATAGGATGAGTACTTGTTCATGGCATGTCCTCTTTGTTTTTGCCCTTAGACTGTCTCATCGCCTCCTTTTTTTGATCGACATCTTTCTTTGTCTCACGAATTGGAAGGATTAGATCGTTTACCGTGGTATCCCCGTCCTTTAACGCTTGTATGATCCCGATCAGCATGGCGATCTCGTCGGGGCCTATCTGATTGCTGGTCTGTTTGCCGCATAGCTTAATGACCTCCTCTTCCGTTATGGCGTATTCGTTCTTGAACTTGTTGATGATATTAGTTCTCGTTTTTAATATCTTGTCAGCGTCGGATAGATCCCCCGTGATGAATTTTTGGGCGGCTTGATAGACCCTGTCCACTATGGCCTTGGGGATAACGGCGAATACGGAATTGCGATAAGCTATGGAGTTGGCGGCGTTTCCCGTTACGGTAATCATGTCGTCTGAGTAACGTTTCCCCTTGCTATCCACTATGCTCCTGCGAACCTCGAACGCGGACGCTACGTTTGTCTCCAGATCCCAGCATGTACCCCTGCTGATGATCTGCTTGTCCGTTATCTGGATAACCTTGGCCTCAGTCCTGATATTACCCCAATTGGATACGATTATCTTGGCGAGGTGTACGGATGGCCCAGTAATAGGTTTCCCTCCTCTTGGCAAGGCATAACTGCATGACCTTGCCGTGTCTTGATTCATCGTGGCCATTACCACGGAATTATCAATACTCCTTCTGATATCCCTAGGATATCTTTTCGCGGTCGCAACTTGTGAGTCCACGTTTGCTCTCTCAATCGCATCTACCTGTAAAATTTGTACTTCATGGCTTTCTACTGGAAGTACCTCGTAACTGCTTGATTCCATGATTATTTATTTTGAATGATTTTCTTTACCAATATAAAGTGCTGGTTTCCCAATCTCGTTGATACCGATCGTCCTCGGATTCTGTTTCCTCCTCCCCGTCGTACTCCGGTTCGCCGTCGGGGTCTTTGATGTAGATGTCTCTCATGCGATCCTCCGATAAGCAATGCCTTGGGGCTATTGTATTTCTTTAAATACCCCTCCAGCTAATTTGTAATATGTATCCGCCTTTATCTTCTCTCCATCAACAAATTCCGTTTTTACGCAAACGGGGATATATCTTTTCTTTTTATCAGAATAAGACCATTCGGATAATGTTATCCATGATCCTTTTGAGGCTTTTGCTACAGAGTTAATACCTGCGCACATGATGACACAGCCTTCGCCAGTGCTGTCAATCTTGGCACCGTAGCCGGACGAACCAATCTTGGCACCGTTGCCGGACGAACC
>ERZ652171.91-NODE-91-length-66005-cov-25.0661_pt1 | contig 66005 bp, 52 predicted proteins | sample MGYA00514759_ERZ652171 | MGnify/ENA metagenome assembly ERZ652171 | reverse complement strand
CTTATTCTGGAAACAATTAACTTCCTTAATATCGGAGATTGATGCGTTTTCTCTGGTTCCACTGTTTGGTTTTTGTATTTCACACTGTGAAATATATATCCCACACTGTGGTTTTTATATCCCACACTGTGGGACAGAGAAAATATCCAGTAATTTCCATTTTTACACAAGGATGTCTGAAAAAAATGATAAGGACGAACCAAAATAAAAAATCCACAAAAATTTTCATGAAAAGCCCTTATCTACAAAACATTTTCTTACCTTCGGACATTAATATTTACACAAACCTTTACTTTTATTAATCACTTAAGGCATTATGATTTTTACGGCAGAAAATATTTTGATGATTGGGTCAATCCTGATTTTTTCCAGTATTCTTATCAGCAAGACCGGATACCGGTTTGGAATCCCTACCCTCTTACTCTTTCTGGTGGTGGGAATGCTTTTCGGAAGCGACGGATTGGGATTGCAGTTCAACAGTGCTTCGGATGCACAGTTTATTGGTATGATGGCATTGAGCATCATCCTTTTTTCCGGAGGTATGGACACGAAATACGGCGACATCAAGCCGGTACTCACTCCGGGAATTGTTCTGTCGACTGCCGGCGTCCTGCTCACCACCTTGCTGACTGGTGTGTTCATCTTTTATATTTCCGACTGGAACCAGACCAACATCGAGCTGACCTTGCTCACATCCCTGCTGCTGGCCGCCACCATGTCGTCTACCGACTCGGCGTCTGTGTTCAACCTGCTCCGTTCGCAGCGGATGAACCTGAAGCAGCATCTCCGCCCGATGCTGGAATTGGAAAGTGGAAGTAACGACCCGATGGCCTACATGCTGACCATCGTACTGATACAAGTCATCTCCAGCGGAAGCCATCCCGACTTTCTGCTCATCACGAAAGATTTGCTGGTACAGTTCTTTTTCGGAGGGGTCATCGGTTATGCCATGGGACGCTTCAGCGTATGGCTCATCAACCGCATCAACCTGTCGAACAGTTCTCTCTACTCCATCCTTCTGCTCAGTCTGGTCTTCATCACCTTTACCATTACCGACCAGCTGAAGGGAAATGCCTACCTGGCTGTGTACATCATGGGCGTGATTCTGGGAAACACCAAACTGGCTTTCCGGAAAGAAATCAATACGTTCATGAGTGGACTGACCTGGCTCTTCCAGATTATCATGTTCCTCACGTTGGGATTGCTGGTCAACCCGCACGAAATGCTCGACCTGGCCGCAGTGGCCTTGCTGATTGGTGCCTTCATGATTATCGTGGCACGTCCGCTCAGCGTATTCCTCTGCCTGCTTCCATTCCGGAACATCACCGCCAAAGGCAAATTGTTTGTCTCATGGGTCGGGTTGAGAGGAGCTACCCCCATCATTTTCGCCACCTACCCCGTACTGGCCGAAATCGAGGGTTCCCAACAGCTGTTCAACATTGTCTTTTTCATCACCCTCGTGTCACTGGTCATTCAGGGAATGACCATCACGAAGGCCGCCAAACTGCTACACTTAGACTTGCCGGCTCCCAAGGAAGGCAATGAATTTGGAGTGGAACTGCCAGACGAAATCGACACCCGCCTGAACGACCTCACCCTGACACCGGAAATGCTGGCCACCCAAAACAAGCTGGCCGACATGCAGATTCCGAAAGGTACGCTGGTCATGCTGGTGAAACGCGGCAGTGAGTTTCTCATCCCCAACGGGCAAATGGAACTGAAGCCGGGAGACAAGCTGCTGCTCATTTCCGAAAACAAACACAAGCCGGCTGATTAATCCTCAGCCAGCTTGCGTTTCAAGTATTCATAAAAATCATATTGTGCCCGCACGTCGTCATTCCCCGGTTTCCGTTTAAAGACATTCTGCAAATGATTGTCCACCCAGCAAGCCTTCCGGTTGGCCGAAAGCTGCAGGTTCAGCATATCGGTCAGTTCCTGCCGGAGCTTCCCGTCCAAAATGGGAGTGACCGCCTCGATGCGGCGATACAAATTGCGACGCATCCAGTCGGGTGAACCGATAAACACCTTTGGGTCGCCCCCGTTACCGAAATACCACACACGGGCATGCTCCAGAAACGTATCCACGATGCGGGTGACCCGAATATTCCGACTGAACGACTCTCCGGGCACCAGACAACAAATTCCTCGAACAATCAAGTCAATCTGTACCCCCGCCTCACTGGCCCGATACAGTTCGTCAATCATGGCCGTATCCTGTAGGGCGTTCATCTTCAAGATGATTCGCCCAGGCTTTCCTTTACGCACTAAATTGATTTCTTTTTGAATCAACTGTTTAAGTTCCGGCAACAAGTTAAAGCGGGCAATCAGCAGACGTTTGAAATGAGGTTCCTTCAGCTCTTTTCTCAACACACGGAACAAGGTATACATGTCCTCCACAATCTGCTTGTTGCACGTGTACAAGGCAATATCCGCATAAATTTTCGCGGTCTTCTCGTTGAAGTTCCCCGTACTGACATACGCATAGCTTCGCAAACGTTCTCCCTTGTCGTTCTCCCGAAGCACCAACGCCACCTTCGCGTGGACCTTCAACCCCGGGATGCTGAAAATGATGTCAATCCCCGCCTTCCGCATCAGCTCTGCGGTTGCCAGATTATTCTCTTCATCAAAACGGGCCTTCAATTCCACGAACACCGTGACATGCTTTCCGTTCCGGGCGGCTGCAATCAAGGCATTGATTACCTCCGAATGTTCTGCCACCCGATACTGCGTAATCATGATTTCCCGGCAGAACGGGTCACGTACGGCCTCATACAGGAAACGAATAAAATGTTCAAAACCATGATAAGGATAATAAAGCAGCATGTCGCGTTTAGCTATCCGTCGGTACATGAAATGCTTTTCGTTCATCCCTGGCAAACACATCGGCTGCGGCTTGACCATCTGTGGGATAGCCGGATTCGGGTTCGGCAGGAAGGACAGGTTTTCCAGATTCAAATGCTTGTCGCCCGGCACGAGTTCCTCCCGGTTGATGCCCAACGCTTTTACCAGTGCCTCCAAAAAATCTACCGGCATTTTCCGGTCGTACACAAAACGACAAATTGCTCCAATCTTCCGCTTCTTCACTTTCTCCTTCAGTTTTTCTACCATGCTTTCTGCCGGCACATCATCTACAAACACATCGGCATCCCGCGAAATCTTGCAACAATAGCTGCATTCTACGTCGTACCCCACAAACATCTCTTGCAAGTTCGCTTTGATGATATCCTCCAGAAACATCAGATAATAGTTCCCCTCATGAAAAGGTAATTCCACAAAACGGGGCACCTTGCTATACGGCATCTTGATAAGATAATATTCCGAGTTATCCGCCCCGATTTTCCGGACTTTCACCGCCAGATACAAGCGCTTGTCACGCAAAAAGAAACGAACATTCTCCGGTTCTATTTTCATCGGTTGAAGATAAGGAAAAACTTCTTCGATAAAAAAACGGTGCACAAACTCCTTGTGGAAATCCTCTACCTCATTTTTACTCTGATAAAAGACGACATGGTTCCGCCGCAGTTCGGGAAGTATCTTTTGCTCATAAATACGTACACGATCCTCCAGCTGGTGGTTCACCACTTCCGTAATCCGCTGAATCAAGGCATGAGCCTCTCCTACCGTCATGTCTTCACTCTTTCCTCCAGAAGCTACGGCCTTGTGTTCCGCCACACGCACCTGATAAAATTCTTCTAAATTGGATGAGTAAATGGCTATAAAATTAATTCTTTCATACAAAGGAAGAGTATCGTCATCCGCTTCCAACAATACACGATGATTGAACGACAACCAGCTGATGTCGCGATTAAAATATTTATAGTGGCTTTCCATAATAGAATTCTTCAAGGTTTGGTCAAATGTACTATCTTTGTCGGACAAAAACAACAGAAAAATGAAAAGAATAGGACTTCTGTCCGATACCCATGGCTATTGGGACGAACGTTACCTGAAATATTTTGACACCTGCGATGAAATATGGCATGCCGGAGACATCGGCTCACAAGAAGTGGCCGACCGGTTGGCCGCCTTCCGCCCCCTCCGGGCCGTATATGGAAATATCGACGGTCAGGACATGCGTCTCCGTTTTCCGGAAATCAACCGCTTCCAACTAGAAGGAGCCGACGTACTGATGAAACATATTGGGGGATATCCGGGGAAGTACGACCCTTCCGTCCGGCAGATTCTCGCCACGCAACCCCCGCAACTGTTTATCAGCGGACACTCCCACATCCTAAAAGTAAAATATGACCCTCACCTGCACCTGTTGCACATCAATCCGGGAGCTGCTGGAAAATATGGTTTCCATCAAGTACGTACACTGATACGTTTCTCCATCACAGAGGGAAGTTTCTCCAATTTAGAAGTAATAGAATTAAATGATTAAAGCAAAAAAATCTTGTTGCATTCGAAAATCTTTCCGAAATTTGCAGCAAAAATAGAAACCATATATGAAAACATATTTAGTTACGGGAGCTGCCGGATTCATTGGGGCTAATTACATAAAATACATCCTGGCCAAGCACGACGACATCAAAATCATCATACTTGACGCCTTAACGTATGCAGGAAACCTGGAAACAATTTCCCACGATATCGACAATGAACGCTGCTTCTTTGTAAAAGGCAATATTTGCGACCGCAACCTGGCCGACCAGTTATTTGCCGATTACAAATTTGACTACATCGTAAACTTTGCCGCCGAAAGTCACGTAGACCGCAGCATCGAAAATCCACAACTCTTTTTACAGACAAACATTCTAGGCACACAGAACCTACTGGATGCTGCCCGCCGTGCATGGGTGACGGGAAAGGATGAAAACGGTTATCCCACCTGGAGAAAGGGAGTGCGTTTCCACCAAGTTTCGACCGATGAAGTATATGGTTCCTTAGGACCGGAAGGCTATTTCACAGAAGAAACTCCTCTTTGCCCACACAGCCCATACAGTGCTTCCAAAACCAGTGCCGACTTAATTGTCATGGCTTATCGGGATACTTACAAGATGCCGGTGACCATCAGCCGCTGTTCCAACAACTACGGCCCGTATCATTTCCCGGAAAAACTGATTCCACTGATCATCAAGAACATTCTGGAAGGGAAAAGACTTCCCGTATATGGCAACGGAACCAATGTGCGCGACTGGCTGTATGTGGAAGACCACTGCAAGGCCATCGATATGATTATCAACAAAGGTAAAGACGGAGAAATCTACAATGTAGGCGGACACAACGAGAAACAGAATATCGAAATTGTCAAACTGACCATCGCTACCATTCATCGGATAATGACCGAGCAACCCGAATACCGGAACGTGCTCAAAAAGAAGGAAATGACTGCCGACGGACAAATCAGCATTGACTGGATCAACGATTCACTGATTACCTTTGTCAAAGACCGCTTGGGACACGACCAACGTTACGCCATCGACCCAACCAAGATTACCCGTGAATTGGGATGGACACCCGAAACCAAGTTTGAAGACGGTATCGTCAAAACCATCAAATGGTATCTTGACCATCAGGCATGGGTGAAGAATGTTACCAGCGGAGAATACCAGAATTACTACGACAACATGTACAAGAATCGCTGAAAAGCAATTTCTTTATCACTTCATAGAATGTCATTCCGGAAAGCAGTTTCCAGAATGACATTTTTCATTTCCACTCATTTGTTTTCATTTTATCTATCCATACAAATAAAATAAAATCATTTTGATAAGTTATTTCATATTTCGCTTGCATATTTACGAAATACACCTATCTTTGCAAGCAAAACAAACAATTAAAGAAATAAACAAATGAGTTACCTTATAAAACCTGTCGGCTACAAGCCGTTGCTTGACATGAAGCAAACCGAACTGGGTATCAAGCAGATTAAAGAATTTTTCCAGCAGAACCTTTCTTCCGAACTTCGCTTGCGGCGTGTAACCGCTCCATTGTTCGTCCTGAAAGGAATGGGTATCAACGACGACTTGAACGGTACGGAACGTCCGGTCACCTTCCCGATAAAAGACTTGGGCGACCAGCAGGCGGAAGTAGTTCATTCACTGGCCAAATGGAAACGACTGACTTTGGCCGACTACCAGATTGAACCGGGTTACGGTATCTATACCGACATGAATGCAATTCGTGCCGACGAGGAACTGGGTAACATCCACTCCCTGTATGTGGACCAATGGGACTGGGAACGGGTCATCACGCCGGAACAGCGGACAGTAGATTTCCTGAAAAGCATCGTGACCCGCATCTATGCGGCCATGCGACGCACGGAATACATGATTTGTGAAATGTATCCGCAAATCAAATCCTTCCTGCCACACGACGTACATTTCATCCACTCGGAAGATTTGCTGCAGATGTATCCTGACAAGACCGCCAAAGAACGTGAAAACCTGATTACCGAACGTTTCGGGGCCGTATTCATCATCGGCATCGGCAACAAATTGAGTAACGGACAACCGCACGACCTGCGTGCTCCCGACTACGACGACTACACCACCATCGACCCGAAGACCGGACTGCCGGGATTGAACGGAGACTTGCTGGTATGGAACGACGTACTACAGCGCGCTTTCGAAATTTCTTCCATGGGTATCCGTGTGGACAAAGCTGCCATGCTCAAGCAACTGGAACTGGCCGGAAAAGAAGAACGTACCAAACTTTATTTCCACCAGCGCCTGCTGAACGATACATTGCCGCTCACCATCGGAGGAGGTATCGGACAGTCACGTCTGTGCATGCTTTACCTGAAAAAAGCCCACATCGGAGAAATTCAAGCCAGCATCTGGCCGGAAGAGATGCGCAAAGAATGCGCGGAACTGGGCATGCAGCTTATCTGATACAAACACACACTATTATAACCATCCCCTTGTTTCCACTCCACGGAGAGCAGAAGCAAGGGGATTCATTTTTTCAGAAAAAGCCGTTCGGACTGTTTCTACCAATTGATGGGTGTCTCGCCATGAGCCACCAGATACTCATTGGTACGGCTGAAATGCTTGTTGCCAAAGAATCCGTTGTAGGCCGACAAAGGCGAAGGATGTACGGAAGTCAACACCAGATGCTTGTTGCGGTCAATAAAAGCTCCCTTCTTCTGGGCATAAGAACCCCACAAGATAAACACCAGATGTTCTTTCTGCTCGGCCAGTGCCCGAATGGCCGCATCCGTAAACTCTTCCCACCCTCTCCGCTGATGGGAACCCGCCTGATGCGCCCGTACCGTCAACGTAGCGTTCAACAGCAGTACCCCCTGCTCTGCCCACCGGGTCAGATTCCCGCTCGCAGGCATCGGAGTGCCCAAATCGTCATGAATCTCCTTGAATATATTCTGCAAAGAAGGCGGAAACGGTACCCCATCGTTGACCGAAAAGCACAACCCATGCGCCTGTCCCGGTCCGTGATACGGGTCCTGCCCAATAATCACCACCTTCACCTTATCAAAAGGGCAAAGATTGAACGCATTGAAAATCAGCCGTCCGGGAGGATATACCGTGGTCTGCTTGTATTCCTGGCGGACAAAATCCGTCAGCCGGACAAAATAATCCTTTTCAAACTCTGAGGCCAATGCCTTTTTCCATCCTTCTTCTATCTGTACATTCATACTATCCTGATTAAATGATTAATCCCAAAGATTCAACTTGTTTTTCTTCGCTTCTTCCAGTGACACCGTCTTCACCACTTTCTGCTTGTTCTTGTCACGCAAAGCCTGATACTCCTCGTTCAACGCCTCTACAAAAGCCGGACGCTGTTCCGGATTCAGCAGTTTGGCAGCCACCAGCGCATTCTGCGAAGCATCTTTCATGTACACCACCGGCGCGTGATATACGGGCGCAATCTTCAAAGCCGTGTGCAATTTCGAGGTGGTTGCCCCTCCAATCATCACCGGCACATCCACTCCCGCACGCTGCAGTTCCGTCACCACATGCACCATTTCCTCCAATGAAGGTGTAATCAGTCCGCTCAACCCTACGATATCCACTTTTTCCCGGATGGCCGTCTCCACAATTGTCTCTGCCGGTACCATCACACCCAAGTCGATAATCTCATAGTTGTTGCACGCCATGACCACCGATACGATGTTCTTTCCGATGTCGTGCACGTCGCCCTTCACCGTGGCCACCAGCACCTTTCCGGCACTGCGGGCACCCTCCTCCTTTTCCGCCTCGATATAAGGCTGGAGAATGGCTACGGCCTTCTTCATGGTACGCGCCGTTTTGACTACCTGCGGCAAGAACATCTTACCCGAGCCGAACAAATCGCCCACATGGTTCATGCCCGCCATCAGCGGACCTTCAATGATGCTCACTGCATTCGGGTAACGGGAAAGCGCTTCCTGCAAGTCCTCTTCCAGATAGTCTGAAAGTCCTTTCACCAATGCATACTGCAACCGTTCTTCCACCGTGGTATCTTTACGCCACAGCAACTGAGCCTCATGTCCTTCCTGCGAAGCCGTTCCTTCCTTTTCCCGCTTCAGCCGTTCCGCCGTTTCAATCAGCCGTTCCGCCGCATCGGACCGGCGGTTCAACACCACATCTTCAATCCGTTCCAGGATATCCTGCGGAATGTCCGTATAAAGCACGGAAGTGGCCGGATTCACAATGCCCATATCCATACCCTGCTGAATGGCATGATAGAGGAACACCGCATGCATGGCCTCACGGATATAATTGTTGCCGCGGAAAGAGAACGACAAGTTGCTCACTCCTCCGCTCACATGTGCTCCCGGCAGATGCTTGCGTATCCATCCGGTAGCCTGAATGAAATCGACCGCGTAATTGTTGTGTTCTTCGATACCCGTAGCCACGGCCAGCACGTTGGGGTCGAAAATAATATCGTGTGGATTAAATCCTACCTTGTCCACCAGAATACGGTAAGCCCGTTCACAGACCTCAATCTTGCGGCTGAAGGTATCGGCCTGCCCCTTCTCGTCGAAAGCCATGACAATGACAGCCGCCCCGAGCTCTTTTACCTCACGGGCATGTGCCACAAACACGTCCTCCCCTTCCTTCAAGGAGATGGAGTTGACAATGCATTTACCCTGCACACACTTCAGTCCCGCACGAATCACTTCCCATTTGGAAGAGTCAATCATGAGGGGCACACGGGCGATTTCCGGTTCCGAAGCCACCAGGTTCAGGAAGGTGGTCATCTCTTCTGCCGCATCCAGCAGTCCGTCGTCCATATTGACATCGAGAATCAATGCCCCGTCTTCCACCTGCTTGCGGGCGATGGACAAAGCCTCCTCGTATTTCTTCTCGTTGATGAGCCGGAGGAACTTCCGCGAACCTGCCACGTTGCAGCGTTCCCCCACATTCACGAAATTGATTTCGGGTGACACTTCCAGCAGTTCCAGTCCCGACAGCCACATATACTTGTGCGGCTGCACCGGCACACGAGGCTGCACCCCCCAAATCAAATCCTGATATTTGGCGATATATTTTTCCGTGGTACCACAACATCCACCGATGATGTTGACCAGTCCTTCGTCGATATATTCCTTCACCTCGGCCGCCATATCTTCCGGCGTCTGGTCATACTGTCCCAGCGTGTTCGGCAGTCCGGCATTCGGATACGCACTGATGTAATAAGGTGCACGGGCAGCCAGTCTTTCCAGGAAAGGCTTCAACTGACGGGCCCCGAACGAACAGTTCAGTCCGATAGAGAAAATATCCGCATGTTCCACTGAAGCCAGAAACGCATCCAGTGTCTGTCCCGACAACGTACGTCCACCCACATCCGATACCGTAACCGACAGCATCAGAGGAACCTTCCGACCCGTTTTTTCCATCGAAAGTTCCGCCGCCCGAATCGCCGCCTTGGCATTCAGCGTATCGAAAATGGTTTCGATGAGCAAGGCATCCACCCCGCCTTCCAGCAAGGCTTCCATCTGCTCGCAATAAGCCTCCTGCAATTCGTCGAAGGTCAATGCCCGGAAAGCCGGATTGTTCACATCCGGACTCATGGAGCACGTCTTGTTGGTCGGCCCCACAGAACCCGCCACAAAACGAGGCTTTTCCGGATTCATTGCCGTAAACTCATCGGCCATCCGACGGGCCAGACGGGCAGCTGCCAAATTGATTTCCCGGCAATAGGCCTCCACGTGATAGTCGGCCATCGACACCGAAGTGGCATTAAACGTATTGGTTTCAATAATGTCGGCTCCCGCTTCAAGGTATTTCCGGTGAATGTCTTCTATCACCTCCGGACGCGTGAGGCACAGCAGGTCATTGTTTCCTTTCAGCTGTCCCTTTGCCTCCTTGAAACGTTCCCCACGGAAATCCGCTTCCGACAAATTATATTGCTGTATCATCGTACCCATTGCCCCGTCGAGCACCAGGATACGTTCCCGTATCAGTTGTGGTATTGTCTTTGTCTGCATAGGCATGCCTACCCTTTAATCGTTTGGTTTAGCGTTTGAACATGCGGTCCATCATCCGCCGGTCTTCTTTCTCTTTCAATGTCTGACGTTTGTCATACTGTTTCTTACCCTTGGCCAGCGCAATGACCACCTTGGCCAGTCCACGCTCGTTGATATACATGCGGGTAGGCACAATGGTAAAGCCCGGCTCCTCGGAGGTGCGCTGCAGTTTGCGCAGTTCCTTCTTGGTCAGCAGCAGCTTACGGTCGCGCCGCGCCGTATGGTTGTTGTACGAACCGTAAAAATACTCGGCAATGTGCATGTTCTTCACCCACAGTTCCCCACGGGAGAAGAAGCAGAACGTATCTACCAGACTCGCCTTCCCTTGCCGGATGGACTTGATTTCCGTACCGGTCAGCACGATTCCTGCGGTGTACGTATCGATGAATTCATAATCGAACGATGCCCGCTTGTTCTTGATATTAATATTATTTGCAACTGGTCTCATCAATTCAAAATTACAGACAATTTATTAAACACAGATTCTATCACTATCGGAGAAAGCAGAATCAAGATGGAAGCTACCACCGTATACGACGTCAGCTTGCTTTCCGCAATACCTAAAAAGCGCCGTGCCCCTTCAAACACAACCAACACCGTATACAACTGCAATATCCAGTGCAGGATTTCAATGGAAACCAGTCCGTTCACTATGTCAAGCACAAACAAGACTGTCATGGAATACCCTACGAACACCTGCAGCTTATCTTTCGGAAGATATTTGTCAAACCACCTCCAACTGATTTTGTCGAGCAGGTATGCAGCCAGGAAAAAACCTCCAAACAAGGCCACGGCTACGGCACAGCAACGAGTCAGTGCCCATTGAAAAAATTCCGTACTGACATCACGTCCGATAAAGGTACCAATAAATTCCGATAAACCGCACAATCCGATCAACGGATAAACATATTCTGACATCATTCGGTTTCCTTCTCCTTCGGATGCCTCTTTTTCCCAAAAACGTCCGGGCGAAGAAAGCAAAAATGCCATTTTATGAAACAATTCTTTATAATTCATTCTTAATTCTTTTCATTATGCGACGAAACGAAATGCAAATTTACAAAAAAGAATGAGATATGAGAAAGAGCCGAATATCTTTTCAAGCTATTTAAATGTCCCTTAAACAAGAGGCAAAAATAAAAGGGAAATCAATCCGACTGAAAAACACTTTCGCATCTGAAACAAAATGTCCGGGCGTTTTGCTCCAAGTTTTCTAAAGGCTTCCAATGTCATCAAGAATCGACTTTTAACGTTCCGAATAATTTATGTTAATTTCTTATCTCATCCCCTTCCTAAATCAATTTATGTTCTTTACTTTTGCGTTTGACAATAGTGTAAAACTTATAAAAACATGTATAAAATAGGGATTGACATGGGCTCTACCACAGTCAAAGTGGTAACCATCGATGAAAAAGGAAACCTCATATTTTCAAAATACAAACGACATCATGCAAAAGCAAAAGAGACCGTAACAAATATCCTCCAAGAGCTGCTGAATAAAATCGGTGACGCAGATGTGTATCTTTGTCTCACCGGCTCAGTAGGTATGGGTTTGTCAGAACAATATTCATTGCCCTTTGTACAAGAGGTTGTAGCAGCCACCAAAGCCATCCAGCAACATTATCCACAAATCACTTCCATGATTGACATTGGTGGAGAAGATGCAAAAATCGTCTTCTTCACTCATGGCCAGCCTACTGATTTAAGAATGAACGGAAATTGTGCTGGAGGAACAGGAGCATTCATCGACCAAATGGCCGTAATTCTCGGCACAGATGTGGAAGAGCTGAACAAACTCGCGCTTAAGGCTACCCGCATATATCCGATAGCATCCCGATGCGGTGTATTTTGCAAGACAGATATCCAGAATCTGGTGGCTAGAAACGTAAGCAGAGAAGACATCGCTGCTTCCATCTTTCATGCTGTAGCCGTACAAACCGTAGTCACTCTAGCACATGGATGGGATATCAAAGCACCGGTTCTTTTCTGTGGTGGCCCGTTAACCTTTATTCCTGCCCTTCGAAAAGCTTTCATAGAATATCTTCACTTACAAGCAGAAGACATCGTGCTGCCTGAAAACGGCACTCTGCTACCTGCTTTGGGTGCAGCACTTTCATCTACACAAAAAGCTTCAACATACAAACTTTCCCAATTGACAGACCAACTGCGTATCCCCGGATATTCCAATCGCTCATCACAAGGACTACCTCCGATTTTCTCCACAGCCGACGAGCACAAAAAATGGGAAAACAGAATCTCCACACATCAATTAAAAGCAACTCACTGGAAATCAGGAATACAAGATGTTTACATTGGAATTGATTCCGGTTCCACCACCACAAAGATTGTTGTAACTGACCCAGATGACCAAATACTGTTCACCTATTACCAACCCAACGGCGGACATGCCATCGAAACCGTATCCGAAGGACTGAATTTACTGAAAACGCAATGTGAAGCACATCACACAACCCTCTGTATTAAAGGAAGCTGTTCCACCGGCTATGGGGAAGACCTGATCAAAGCGGCTTTCCAGTTAAATGCAGGAATCGTAGAAACTATTGCACATTACGTAGCTGCTCATTACCTGGACCCAGAGGTCTCATTCATTCTTGACATCGGTGGGCAAGACATGAAAGCCATCTTCGTTCATCAGGGAATCATCGACCGGATTGAAATCAACGAAGCCTGCTCTTCCGGATGCGGCTCTTTCATCGAGACATTTGCCCACACACTGGGATATACAGCTCAAGAATTCTCACAGGCTGCCTGCCGTGCTTCCGAGCCCTGCGATTTAGGATCCAGATGTACTGTTTTTATGAACTCAAAAGTAAAACAAGTCCTGCGGGAAGGCGCAACCATAGATGACATCGCAGCCGGACTGGCTTATTCCGTGATGAAAAACTGCCTGTATAAGGTCCTGAAATTAAAAGATGCAGCCGAACTTGGCAACCACATTGTAGTACAAGGAGGAACCATGCGAAACGATGCCGTAGTACGTGCCCTGGAACGATTGACCGGAACAGAAGTCATCCGGTGTAACAAACCAGAACTGATGGGAGCTTTCGGTTGTGCTTTATATGCCCGCCGCCACAGCCAGACTTCACTCTCGCTAGAAGATATTCTTTCAAAAGCCCATTATACGACTCACACCCTGCATTGCAAAGGATGCGACAACCACTGCCAAGTGTTCCGCTATCGATTCGACAACGGAAAGAATTATTACTCTGGTAATCGATGTGAAAAAATTTTCACAAACGGTTCCAAGGAAGAAGCCGGTGAAAACGCATATCACTTCAAGAACCAGCAACTGTTTCAACGCACTCAGTTTGAAGTCCCGACTCCCCGAATGACCATCGGTATCCCCAGAAGCCTGAATATGTATGAGGATTTTCCTTTCTGGCACACTCTGTTCACGACATGTGGCATACGGGTCTTGCTATCTGGAAAGTCAGACTTTAAAGATTACGAACAGAATGCCCGGAAAGTCATGTCCGACAATATCTGCTTCCCAGCCAAACTGGTACATGCTCATATACAACAATTAATAGACCAAAAAGTAGACCGAATCTTCATGCCTTTCGTCATTTTCGAGAAGAAAGGCAATGAACAAAACAGCTACAACTGCCCCATCGTGACTGGATATGCAGAAGTTATCAAAAGTGTACAAAACATGGGAATCCCCATCGACTCGCCATCCATCTCCTTCAAAGAAAGAGATTTGCTATATACACAATGTGCCTATTACCTGAAAGAACTGGGAGTGGAAGAATCCTGTATCCGAAAAGCCTTTGCTCAAGCAGAGCAAGCACAAGACAAATTCCAGCAGTCACTGACCAAGTATAATCTGCAATTGCTGGAAAAAGCCCAGAAACAACATCATCCGATAATTCTTCTGGCCGGACGACCTTATCATACCGACATGCTGATTCAACATAAAATTTCCGATATACTGGCAGACATGGGAATCGATGTCATCACAGACGACATCGTACGTAACTTGCCTCAAGACATGAATCATACGCATTTTTTGGCACAATGGTCTTATCCCAACCGGATTCTGAAAGCTGCACAATGGTGTGCTACACAAGGGACAGACGTGCAGTTCATCGAAATGACGTCTTTCGGATGCGGACCTGATGCTTTTCTAACAGACGAAGTTCGCGACATACTGATTCGAAAAGGAAAGCCCTTCACCCTTCTCAAACTGGACGACATCAGCAACGTGGGCTCCATGAAACTCCGTATCCGTTCACTGACAGAAAGTATGAAGCTCTTTCATGAAACTGAAATGGACAGAAAGGAAACACCTGTTTCCACGACTCCTGTAGTCAGTGAGAGTGACCTTCGTCACAAAAAAATTCTGTTGCCGTTCTTCACGCCATTCATTTCTCCACTAATTCCCGCCATCATGCATTTAGCCGGATACGACACGGAGAACCTGGCACTCAGTAATACGGAATCGTGTGAATGGGGATTGAAGTATGCCAACAATGAGGTATGCTATCCAGCTACCTTGATTGTGGGCGATGTCATCAAAGCTTTCAAGAGCGGAAAATACAACCCGGAACAGACCATCGTCGCCATGACCCAAACCGGCGGGCAGTGTCGTGCCAGCAACTACCTGCCGCTCATTCAGAAAGCATTGGAAGAAGCAGGCTATCCGTCCACCCCGGTCATATCATTGACTTTCGGACGTTCGATGGAAACCGGGCAGCCCGGTTTCAAGATAAACTGGATAAAAATCTTGCCGGTAGCGCTCCGCAGTATTCTTTACAGTGACTGCATCGCTAAATTCTATTACGCGGCTGCCGTGCGTGAGAAGGAACCCGGACAGGCTAAACTACTTCGGGATAAATACCTGAAGCAGGCCGAAAAACTGCTACTGGCCAGCCGGAGCAAAGAATTATGGAAGCTGATGTCGCAGGCCGCCGAAGAATTCAATTCCATTTCCCGCAACATCGACTGTCCCAAAGTGGGAGTGGTAGGAGAAATTTTCCTGAAATTCAACCCTTTCGCACAGAAAAACGTCATTGAGTGGCTGACGGAACAGGGCATTGAAGTGGTACCTTCCGTCCTGACCGATTTCTTCATGCAAAACTTCGTCAACCGGAAAGCCCGGATAGAATCGCATATTCAGAAAGAAACACTCCCCGTTTTCGTCTACAAGTCGGCCTACCTGCTAATCAAGAAACAGATTGAAAAAGCCAACCGGATTGGAAAGGAATTCCGCTACTTCGTCCCCTTCAAGGACATCTTTGAAGAAGCAGAGGAAGCCCAGAAGGTTATCTCATTAAACGCTCAATTCGGCGAAGGCTGGCTGCTTCCGGCAGAAATCATGTCGTATGCCCGCCAAGGAATCTACAATGTGGTCAGCCTGCAACCTTTTGGCTGTATTGCCAACCACATCGTATCGAAAGGCATAGAAAAACGTATCAAACATTTCTACCCCGAAATGAACATCCTTTCCCTGGATTTTGACAGCGGAGTCAGTGACGTCAACGTTACCAACCGCCTGCTATTGTTCATTGACCACTTAAAATAACGAATACCATGACTGAAGAAAAAAAACTCAACCTAGAAAACAAAATTCTGCAAACTGCCAAATCCTTGTTCATGGAAAAAGGCTACTCTGATACCAGCATGAGCGAGATTGCCGAACGAGTAGGCATCAATCGTCCGGGATTACATTATTATTTCAGAACAAAAGATAAAATGTTTCATGCTGTCTTCGGCATGATTATCCAATCCATCATCCCCCAGCTCCAAAACATCATACAACAAAAGGACCGGTCCTTTCCTGAACGGATTGAACAAGTAGTAGACATGTATTACCGCATGTGGCTGCAGAATCCTTATCTGCCATTGTTCGTAGTAAGGGAAATGCACCGCGACATGAACTTTATGCTTACAGCTTTCCAAAACTTAAACATATCCCATTTCTTTGAAAATCTGAAAGACTGCCTACAGGAAGAGATGAACAGTGGAAAACTACGGAAAGTACCATCACGCATGGTTTTTTTCACATTCTACAGCGCACTGATATTTCCCTTTATTTCACGCAATCTGGTGAATACGACTATGCTGGATGAAGATGAAAACTTCGAAGATTTACTGACAGAATGGAAACCCTACATTGTCCGTCAGATGGTAAATCTCTTATGCATATCAGAATAAGAAAAAGACTCTCTTTCACGTTGTTTTTCACCTTGCTGAAAGAGAGTCTTTCTGCTTCATTCATCTTGATGTGGTAATACTTCCAATACTTTCACCGCAACTTTCGAAGCTGCCTCAACCAACTGCACAAGTGCCAAACTCCCAATACCTCAAAGAAAAGGCCTGTCTGGAAATGGCATATTCCCCAATGAGTATTTCCAGTCCCTTTCAATGTCAGAAGCATAATTCCGGAAACCACGGTCAGCAAATACATAACAGAAAGAAAGCAGGTCACTTTACTGTGCCTTCCAAAACCTTTCCCCAAATTCCGATACCATCCCCAATGCGCTTTTATATGTATCCAAGAACATACTAAAAACGACCAGGCACACAACAGATGCACAGCTGTCCATAACCGATTCCCTTGCTGTCACAGCCATGTCCGACGGCATGCATACTCAAGCCGCTAAGCAGTGTCAGCAGAAACAAACACCTCAACGTAATGTCAGTGCGATAAAGCCACTTTCTATTCATATTCTTTCCTTTTTAAAATTGCCTGATGCCGACAAACCTTCATACATTTCAGACAACCGATACAACGGTCAGTATTCCTGATTACAGCATGCTTGTGCCACAACAGTTGAATTTTACCTATCACCTGCTCAGGGCATACTTTCATGCAGTCAATACACCCTATACACCGATGAGCATCAAGCTGAGTGTATTCCGTCTGGTATCGCCTATAACTTTCTCTACATACAATCGAAGTAATTCTTTGAAGGCAATGGTATGCTCTATATACCGATGCAGGTAGTTTTGGAGAGGCAAATTCCCCCGCATGGCATAGCCCACAAGCTCCAGAATGGAAAGCGCAAGACGCTGAATAAATGATTTGAACATCTCTTTGTCTTTTTCTCTTTCAGCCAACATACGGAATAACTACTCCATATCTCTCCGCAGTGAAACGGGCAACATAACGGTTTGAGAACTTAATATATATTACCCAAAGACTCTTTTCTGAATTTCCTCCACAAACGTGCTGTCCACAAAGAGAACATAGGCTGACAGACCTGAAGAATTTAGAAGTTCATATACCTGTCCAGGCTGTGTCATCATTACTGTCCCTGCGGTTATCTGATAAGTCTTAAAGTCAATACATATCTCATACTCACCAGCTTCCACAAAACCAAACATATAATAATCGTCCTGATGCGTATACGTCACAGGGGTATCTTGCGACACACCTGGCAAAAATCGGCGAAGATAAATTCCCATTTCCAAAAGATTGGAAACTTTATGCTGAGGTAACTTTGACACTTTTCTCCTAAAGATTAAATCTATTTCACGAACTTGTAAAAATACTAAATTCTTCAAATCTTCCCATTTTATTGAACCTTTTCCGCTCCTATTTGTTTTCTATACAATTACCATAAATATTTATATTTACTCACTACCCACAAACGAGAAAACTAGTTAAGAAAACTTACCTTGAAACCATTGCGTCTGAGCAAGCTATTCTTCCCCTATCAATACAATTACAATTTCAATAAACCTCCGTACACTATCTTACTAACAGTGAGTAAATTATTCTCCAAAGATATAATAAAAAAATTCATTAACCATACCTAAACAAACATCATGAAAACAAACCAGATTTTACAACTGATACTTATCTGTATCATTTTTCCCTTATCTGCATGCTCGGTCTCTCACACGCATGACAGAACCTACGAAGGTATACTGCCGGCTACAGATTGTCCCGGCATTTACATCATGCTGACAATCGATGGAAACAAATACGAACTGCTGGAAAAGTATCTTACACGGCCTGAAACATTTGTCACTTATGGAGATATCAAACAACAAGGACAAACGCTTCATTTGGACAATCAAATGGAATTTACATGTGATTCCAATCACCTGTCATATAAAAATATAAGTTTAAGACAAGTTTCTACCCAAAACTCACTACCTGAGATTTTCATCTCACAGTCACTCAAGGAAAACCAAAGCGGAGAAGATGCCCTTCTCAAAGTATACAGCCGGAAAGGAAAGCAGTTTGCTGATTTTTATTTCAGAGATAACAAATACAACTTGGAGGAGAGTTCACAAAATGATTCCATAAAAGAATATGCCGATGCAGGAAAACACATAAAGCTTTCTCTACCTGTACCACGGCTTTCTTCATTACAAGAACTGACTTTCAAGAATGATACTGCTGCATACACCTTTACCCTATTGACACCTTGCAACAATATCTACCGTATAACTGATGAAAAGGAGGAAAATGTTCTTCCAAACATATTGGACGTCATCTATTACAATGACGGACAACAGGCCTTTGTAAAACTGCTTCATTCCACGCTTTCAAACTGTTATACACTACCTCAGACTGAAGCTTCCGCCAAGACGGCAATCTATACAGACGGACAAACAGAATGGCAACTTCTGAATCATCGCAATGCGGTATTGATTACCAATCATCAGAAATATGAATACATAGAAGAATAAATAAAATAGAAATAATAAATCTAAACAACAAAGACTATGATACAAATCATACTTGAATACCTAATCGTAAGCATTATTTGCTTTTTCTTTACCCTCATATCCATTTATCGGGCTCCCACAGATATTGAACTTTGGGGAAAAGAAACAGACTAAACCTGCCAGTAAGAACGACTCAATTCATAAATACCCCCAATAGTTTTACGTGTAACTTTGGGGGTAATTTTACTTAATTTAATTGATATGAATTCAATGTAAATGAATAAAAATCCTTGCTGACAGCTGAAATAAAACAAAGAATTCTTTACCCAAAAGTATCACAAAATTATTCTTACTCATTTCTATTTCATTCTTTTGGGGAGTGAAAAATATGGCTTTACACTTCCTCAAAACCCTTCATTCAGTATTCTTTACTGATTGTCCATATTCAACCGCGACATTTCCGTCTCGGCCGCACTCTGATTCTTCATCTTCTTTTCCGTGCGGAAGCGATAAGTAATCGTGAAACCGACTTTTCGGGTTTCCTCCTTTCCGACACTGTGCATGATAATATCATTCAGACGGGCTGAAGCACGCGTATTGTTCTTATTGAAAATGTCGTAAGCATCCAATGAAAGTTGAAGCTTGTCTTTCAGGAACGATTTCTTCAAACTCAAGTTGAAGGAGGTATAACTCTTCGCTTCGTACAACTGATAATAGCCTCTGGAACCATAATTAAAATCAGCAGACAACAGGAATCCGGAAGGAAGTGTGAAACTGTTGTTGAAGTTCACCATCACCAATGGACGCCCGGCTTTTAGGACACTTTCGTTCGGCCCCGGATAACTGAAGAAGGTCTTCATGCAGGTCAGCGTAAGCGAAGGCATCCACCACTTCACTGGATATTGCATATTTACCATACCCGTCAGATTATGCATTTTATCAAAATTATCCATGCTGTTTACTGTCACAGCCGAGTTTCCCGGCATACTGTAAAATGCCCATATTAAGGGATGATGTATATTGTTATAATTCAAGTTTATAAGTAAGAACTTGTAAAACAGCATATAGTTCAAGTCATGAGTTATTGCCTGTTTCAGATATAGGTTTCCTTTCCGATAGGTGAAACGGTCGGTATAGACGGCATTGTCGTTCATCTCGCCAAAAGGAGGTCGTTCTGTATGAATGGAGTAACTGAACGACTGCTGTAGATTCTCCGTATTATAACTGAGCGAAACGGAAGGCAGAAAATTATGATAGTTCTGATTCTGCCGCTTTCCGGTATAAGTTTCCTTTAAGTCACTGCGAAGATATTCATAACGGAACCCAACCCCCATCGAAAGATTTTTCCAGGAGAAATCGTATGCCAGAAAAAGCGAATTCTTCAACTCCATATTTTTTGTCCTTCCATTATTCAGGGCACGTACATTTTCGATGTAGTTCGTTCCGCTTGTGTGGCTGAAATCATAACCGAAACTGATAGTTCCCGCTTTCTCGGTATCATACGAGAGGCGGAGCTTGGCAGCAAACAAGTCCCACACAGCTTTATTATAATAATTCAATGAAGTTTCCGAACGGTCACTTTCCCATTCACGGATATAGCCGTCGCCTTGGTCCGTTTTACAGATATAGTCACCATAGGTATTTATTTTCCAACCATTTTCCCAGTCGTTCACGTAATACAGATTGAGGTGGTGACTGATTGATTTTCCAGATACGTCCCTGTGGTTCTTCATGAACGTGGAAATTCCCCGGTCCGGTATCATGGAAAGGGTGTCATCGGAAAAGGTACTGTTTTGACTGTGCTTGCCCACATACTTCAGTCCGATTTCCGACTCGGGTGAGAAATGATAGGAAACCCCTCCCATATAGGTATGGCTTTCATTAAAAATCTGTTTTGCGCTCAGTTGGGTCAGGTTCCAGACAGTGTCACTTTGTGTCTGCTGGTAAACGTCAAGCGCTGAATTGTTTTTTCCCCGGTTGTAATTGTAGGAGAAAAAGAAATCCCAGTTCTTGTAATTGTAACTGCCATTTATAAGATAGTTCTGTTTGAAATGGTTTCCCTGCTGCAGATTGCCCCTTACATTGAAAGCACATCCATCCCCCAACCGTTTGGTCTTTATTTCGATGACGGCACGCTGCTCCGAATTGTATCGTATGCTCGGATTCATAATCAGTTTCACGGAACGAATCTCATCGACAGACAGATTATCCAGTTCGGTCTGGTCCATCACTTCCCTGCCGTTGATGTAATAGACAGGACTTCCTTTCCCTATCACTTCAACGGAGTTTCCTCTTTGCTGTATACCCGGAATCTTGCAGAGCAAGTCGTTCAGGTTGGTTTGTTTGGCAAGAATGGTATTCTCCACATCGGCCAACAGTCCGTCACGATCCAGTTTGAATGGCTTCCGATACGCAGTGACTTCCACTTCTTTCAGCGTAGTCTGTGAGGCTTCCATCCGAACCACTGGCAACGTACGGTCGGCATTGACCTGCATTTTCTTATACAGTGTTTTGTAACCCAGATAAGAATAACGGATAATATAATTTCCCTCGGCGAGCAATGTGCTGTATATCCCGCAAGAATCGGATACCGCTCCGCTGACAAGGGTGCTGTCCGACTGGTTCAGGAATGCCACATTTACCATCGGCATTACCGCATCCTCTGGATCCATGATTTTTCCTTTGACAGCATACTGGCTGTAAGCCGGCAGCAAAATCAGGCTGGCTATTAAAGCTAAAAATAGTTTTTTCATTAGTCAAGTTTATACAATAAATTCAGTCAAAAACTGTAGTTCAAAATACATTATCTTCCGAAACGTGAAGAATCCACTTCCTTCTTCTCCTTGCTGATGCGGCCGCCAAAACGATAGACAAACTTCACGGAAAGGGTACGGCTGTATTTCCCCATATTCAAGTCGATGTGCTGTCCTGCATAGCGGTTTCTCACCTTCATGCGCATGGTATCAAACAAGTCAGAACACGTCAGGCTTAGAGTTGCCTTATTCTTCAGGAAGTTCCATTGTGCTCCCACATTGACCGTAAAGACCGGCTTTGTGTCACTGATACCGGAAATCATGCTTGAGCGATACGTTGCATCCAGATCAAAGCCCACATTGGAACCTACCGAGAAATGATTTTGCATGGCCAGCATACAAGCCCATTTATTCCGGTCGAAGGGAATATCCCAGAAGTTGTCGCAACGGTTACGGTCATTCATAACCGCAGCGTTTACCTGAGAGGAAAGCCAGCTTCCGATGCTGAACGGAATATTGGCACTCATACCGAAAGACTGGTAATAGTTCCAGTTCTGCGTGCGGTACACAAGTGCCAGACGGTCTTTCGCCTGATACATGTCCATCGTGAAATAATCGTTGGTACGCTCATAGAACAGCGACAGCATGTACTTCTGAAGAAAGAGATAATTGACATTCACACTGTACACATTGGCAGGCCGCAGTCCCTCGATGGTCTGAACCTCTTCGTAAGCGTTCATGTAGGTGGTACTGGTCTGCATGTCCCAATAAGTGGGATAGTCCTTTTCCGATGAAACGCCCAGCATGAACGTATGCTTTTCCGATGGCGAATAGCTCAGACTGGCCTGCGGATAGACCGCCCATTTGTGATAGTTTCCGATGGTGTAATACTCACCGGTTGCCGAGAGAGAAAGGGAGAGGCCATTCTCAAACTCCTTGTCGAAGCCGGCATAAAAGTTGGTAATCTCCTCATAAAGGCGCGAAGAGGAATTATCTGCATCCTCCTTTCCCTCCGCCTGATTGAACAACTGGCTGTTCTTGTTATCGGTATAATCATAACGAACACCGTATTTCAAAGTCCAATCATTGGCAAGACTGTGGCTCTGGTCGGCATATACCGAAAACTTACGGATTTTCTGGTCCGAAGTATAGTCCAGCAGCTGGCGTGTATTATCTGTCAGTTTACTTACCAGACGATTCTTGTCATTCATGGTGTAATCCGTATAATCCACACCAAGATCCAGTCCGAAGCCGGAAGAATAGCGGGCAAAGACATTGTGCAGCCGGCTGTCCTGCAACTTGTCGTTGTGACTGTCCTGAAAGTTTCCGTTTACATCAATCGTACCTTTGCCGTTGTTCGACAAGGCACCGTTGTAGCCCACGCTCAACTCGTTGTCTTCGTTTATCTGATAGCCATATTCAGCATAGATGTTATGCTTCCAGCCCTTTGTATTGATTTTCTGTGTCTGTGTGATGTCATATACCTTCCCGTCATAATTGTGCATAGAAGCCAGGTCCATCACGGTCATGATATGTGAATAGCCCGGGTTATAAGAAACATTCAGCGACGACTTGCCTTTCGTCAGCAGAAAGTTTACATTGCCGCTGTAACTGCTGAAATACTGGTTGCTGTAGGTTGCCGAAAGTTCACTCTGAAGGGTATTGTCGTCTGCCTTGGCCGTTACGATATTAATAGCAGCCCCGCGCACATGATATTCGGGTGGCGTATTATACATCACTTCGGCTGTCTGTACCTGCGAAGCGGAAGTATTCTTCAACATTTCGATCAGCTGCTCCTGTGTCAGTGTACTTGCCTTCCCGTTCAGAATCACCGTCACATCCTTTGCGCCCACCAGCGAGAGTTTGCCGTTCCTGTCCTGTACCCCCGGCAGCTTACAGATGGCCTCGTAGGCATTGTTTACGATATGTTTCTCCGTGAGGGTCGAAATGTCATAATTGAGCTTTCCCTGTTCCACTGTCACAAACGGACGTTCCCCCTTGATTACCACTTCCTCCAGATTATAGTCCTTTGGCTCCAAGGTAATGATACCAATATCACGGGCCTGTCCCTTAATTTTCTTGGTCTGATAAAGCAGATGCTGTACGATGAGCTGATAACTTTCCGGCTCCGGTTCAAGCCTAAATGTTCCGTCGGCTGCAGATATGGTCGCCCCTAGATAGGTTGAATCCGGCAACTGCATGACAATGGTTGCACCGTCCACTGGCTGCTGATTGGTATCTACTATTTTTCCAGTTGTCTGCCCCCAAATGACAGTAGGATAATATAAAGTTAATATTGCACTTATAATATTCCTAATATTCATTGTATCTTGCCATTCTATTATCAATTATTTTAAGTACTTTCATATTTTAATGTCCGAAGCGTGAAGAATCTACCTCTTTCATTTTCCGTTTTATATCAAACGATATTCTTAATACCTTATGCCCCCGTCCGAAATGTTGAAATAGCCTTTTGCATTACCTCCCACAGGCTTTTGTGCTCTAAAGGTCCAATGACATGAGGTATCCTTAGTATCTGTAAACCACCAATATCGCTTTATACAACCCGCTGTGTTGCTATTTCCATAAATTGTAAAAGCAGGTCCGTATGAAGAGGAACCCGTCTCACAGACTATGGCTGTGCTCCAATATCCATCACAAGATGTAACGCAAAAATCACTGGTCACCTGCTCCGTGGCCTCAAAACTCTTGCTATACTCAAACCAATTTCCATACGCAAAAGACATATTTCCTGCATACACACGTTCTGTTCTTTTTAATTCCGATTCAGGAACGTACAAGTCCAAGAACTTTATTTGCGACTTGTCAATATTGGCAGTGAATGATTTGAAGCCATGCATATTATTCAATGTAAGTGTTACCACTTTACCGTCTTTAATGTCCTCCTCTATATTTTTATTAATGGACTCTATGCCTTTTAAAGCACGTATCACATTCTTTTCCGTTAAATTGTGCTCTAGCATTATTTCATCAGTTATTATAACTGAATAACAATTATTTACCGTATCAATTGTGGTGTAATTATTTATAACCGCAACCTCTTGTTCATAAGTTAACGGCATAATAATCTTTTCTTCATCAAATTCTTTCTTGCAACCCACCAATGCAAACACAAATGCAAAACTTAATAATAACTTTTTCATACTTCAACTTAGTTTAACTGAACTTTCGCAAGTGAATTTTCATTCATCAAGCAACGTTCAAATTATACATTCTATAGAATTTATGGGACTTAGGATTATCATCAAAAAATGCTATAGATAAAAGCATAATTACATTTTTTGATTTCATCGCATAAATATTTTAATAAGTAAGTTCATTTATCGCAGTCTTTGTCTCAAATTCCCCTTTAATAACCAGTTTTTCAGGAGCATTTTCAGACGAAGAAAAAGAATAATATCCATGGCAAACATTTGTTTGAGGATTTATGTTTTCTAATACAAGTTCCCCCTTTAGCGGTATACGCTTCTCAGAAACACTTGATGCTGCATAAGCAATCCCTTCTGCACTTTCTTTAAGAATTTCAGATGCATTTCTTGCAAAATATGGGATAATATCAAGCCAATATAGAGTATCAATATTCTCATCCTTATAAGAGTTGATTATATAAGGGTGGTTTGTCTTAAATTGAGAATCATCTGCGAAAACATAGATGATAATGCTGTAGGAAGGATTACCTCCTTTTTCAGGAGATAATCTCGCAATAAAATCAAACACCTTATAGTTTTTATTAAATTCGAGGTATGAAGGATATCCTTGAAAATTCCAAGCCCATATAATAGACTCTTTATAATTCTGACCGTTAATAGTGGCAGTACCTAAAATTTTCTCTCCACCTATAAGATATTTTTCGCACCCCACTAAGAAAGGTAATGTAAACAAGAACAGCAGCAGTATTCCAAATAAATGTTTTGCTTTCATATTATTATTGTTTTTGAATTTTATATTTACTCTTATTTGTCTGCAATGATAACGACTATCACTAGCTTGTAAAATTTTATGCTTCTGATGTATTACAGAACAACAATTGTTTTATAAAATGAAATATCACGTTAAATTATTTTGCAGTATTAATATTTATCAGCCCAGAATCTTTATCTGAATTACTGATACGTTTTCCTGCATGATTGCGGGATTTGCCTTTGGAGAAATAGTAGGTGAACTTCAGGGATATAAGATTCTTGAAGTTGTTCCATCTGGTTTCTTCCGCGTAGCTGAATCCTTTGATGTCAGCATATACTTTTGATGGATTTGGATTGTAAATATATTCCATCCCCACTGACATTGACTTGATTTTGTAAAGCACTGAAGTAGTCATATTGAATCCCATACGAGTATATATGTCACCATCGACCAATGTCATAGGAAGATTACCATTCCACATAATCTGCCAGTTTTTAGGCAGGAACTGGATACTAATACCCGCATTATGGAAGTCATGCTTTACGGCTTGATTGTATGTCTTGTATGTTGTATATTCATAGTTATAGAATGGCCGGAGTACAAGCCAGTTGATGGGCTTGTAATTCAACGACAAAGATGCTCCTATATTATGAACATTATTTATTTCCGTTATCCTAAGAATAACATCGTCACCTTCGGTAAATAATGCTGGCATATTCTTATTCGGATAATACGAATAAGTTACTGACGGGGCAATATAAAATTTTCCATTGTCGGAAGCATATTGGTAGCCAAGGTTTGTGTAATAGTAGTAATATGGTTTAAGTGCTGTATTTCCTTGTGAATAGAAATGTTCGTCAATGGTTACGATGCTATTGGTAAGATCTCCTACATTAGGTATCGATGAATTTATTGAAGCCGTTAACCTTATAGCAGAATGTTTATTGTTTTGCATATTAAGAGACAAAGATGGGCGAAATACCCAATAATTGAACTTTTCGTTTGTCGCTGTTTCATAATGATTGTTTTCCAGTCCAAGCCCTATGTTATATGAAAATTTACCTACCGCATTGCTATAATCGGCATATACATATTCTTTTTGTGTGTCAACTGTTGAGTTTTCAGTAAAATTATATTTCTGGTCTAGGTTTTTATATTGGTAATAAGCGCCCAGATTGAAATCTCCGTTCCATAATTTATCGCCATACAGAACTTCAGCGATTAAGGAATAAGATTTGTTGTCTATATGGTTTTCAAATGAGTATCCGCCTTCTTTGTTTGTCAAAATATTATCTGAGTTTGAATGATAATAGGTGTTTAATATATTTATAGATAAATTTCTGTTCTGACTAAACATATACATATAGTACAAGTCGGCCGAAACGGATGAATAGTCGCTTTGGAGGCTTCTACTGTTGATGGGAGGATTATCGTTTTTCCCCATCAGCTCTTGTTCGTATTCTTGTTTGCCTGGAGATTTGCGGTATTCAACTTTGGCATTGAAAAGATTCTTGCCTTGATAACGCTGATAGGTAAGCTGACCAATATGATATTGCCCGTTATAACTGCCTGGCAGTCCTCGATATTCATTTATTTTTCCATCATACGAATACGTGTTGTTCATCCTATTGTCGTTCAGTGCCCTATAATCGATAAAATACGCCGCAGTGAACATATTCAGAGAGTCCCTATATGCCATCGAGAGCATATCTGTACCGTATCCCGTTGTTATTCCGTTTTTTGTGTCAAGATATAGGCTGTATAGTTTATCGGCTTTCTTCTTTGTTTTCACATCAATGACGGCTCCTATGTTTTCATGGGCGTACCTTGCCGGAGGATTGCTATAATACTGAATATTCTTAATTTCATCAGCTTTGAGCATTTTCAGTTCACGCGAAGAACGCCTCATCCCATCTATCAGTACAAAAATACTTTTATTGTCCACAGTCACCAGAGCATCATTGCTGATGTCTGTCTTAAATTGTGGCAGACTACTGATAGCATCCAAAGCATTGTTGCCTACTTTCATGGCTGTTTCGCTCAGTATCAATTGATTTTTGTTCCCGAAAGTATTCAGTATTTGTGGAGTAACGACCACTTCGTCAAGAAGCATGGCATCCTCGTTAAGCACTATATTTCCCCAATTACCGGGTTTGCAGATTTGGCTTCTCTTCTCATATCCAACAGATGATAATTGCAGGATATATTCTTTATCCTCCTTTGCCTCTAATCTAAACCTTCCTTTCAAATCACTTGTAGCTCCGGTTATCAGAGTCGAATCCGATAAATTCAAAAGGACACAATTTACCCCTACAATAGGAATCTGTTCCGAATCCACAATTCGACCAATGATGCATACTTGTGCATTTACTGTATGGCAACAACATATCGCTATAAGTATCAAGAAGAAGTGATATCTAAATTGTCTCATATAAATCATTTTTATGCTGTGTATTTACTTTAAAAAGTTTCATCAGAAAATATACATTAGACAATGCTTAAAGCATATGATTTTTGCAAATGTACATACCAAAAGTGACACAACTCTCAAACTAATTTGAGAGTTACAAACAAAACCATATTCCAGTTGCATAAAATTGACAATGCATTTTCTTATAAACATTGTCAATGATAATGTTGGAAGCGACATCTTTTCACTTTTATAGGTATGGCCATAATAAAAGGGTTCCTGTTTATATTCATATTGAAATTTTGATTTTAATGCAAAGTATGGGATAATAAATAAAAAAGGCCTTGAAATATTTCAAGACCTTTCTCACTAAACATTAAAATAATTAAACTATCCCCTCAGTTTCCGGCGTATGTGACTGACTGTTTCAGGAGTAACCCCCAAGAATGAAGCAATGCTTTTCAAAGGAACTGCTTCTTTGAGGTTGGGACAACGCTCCATCAGTCTTTTGTATCGAATTTCAGGGCTGCAATACGAATCGAGCAGCCGTTCATATACCATTTCATATAGATTTTCGGCTACGCATCTTCCGAACCGCTGGGTTTCCATATTAGTCTCCCAATATTCAATAATGTCATGCGAGGATATTTCGTAAACGGAGCAGTCTGTTATGGCTTGAATGCTTACCAAGGACAAGCCGCCTTTCATGAATGAGGAATAGTCACATACATATTCATTTGTAAACGAATACCCTACAATGTGCTCTTCTCCCCCTTCGTCAATATGGGTATATTGAAAGGTACCATTTTCCACCCATCCCGCAAAACGTTTTTTCTCATGCTGACGGATAAAAAAATCGCCTTTACGATAAGTCTGTAGTTTCCCTTTCCTTTCACATAAATCTGTTATAAAAGAATAGTCTAAGTTATTGAGGTATGTATTGAACTCGTTCATCTGATAAAATCATTTGTTCTCAAAAGTAATTTCCTTGCGGATACGGCTGAGATAAGTGGGTGTAACATTCAAATAAGAGGCAACTTCTCCAATCGTAATATTTTGGAGAATATCAGGACATCTTTTCAATAAAGCGATATAGCGTTCCTTGGGTGATAAACGGTGTATATCTAAATACTGTGTATAACAATCATGAAATAATGAATCTGAAAATAGCTGATGTAGTTCTCTGTCTTCATTGAATATTTTATTGACTATTTCACAGTCACAGACCAGAACCTCCACGTTTGTTGCAGCAATAATACTAATCATACATGGTATTTTTTTATGGTACTCAAATAATCGCCTACAAACGTTCCTGGAAGTGCTAAACCGGTTATATGTTCATTGCCCTTTGAATCTGTTGCGACATACTTAAAATATCCCTCTTTTACGATTCCCATATATCGTATAACATCTCCCTGTTGCACAAAGAATTCTCCCTTTTTGCAGTGACATAGTTTTCCATTCTTAGCACAAATCTCATGCCAGAATTCCATATCTAAGTTATCTGTATAAGAATAAAAATTGCCCATTTTGCATTGAATAATTCATGAAACAAGCCCCTAATAGAGAATTAACAGCACAAAAATAATTGATTTAGACAAGGACAGAACAAAAGAAAACAAGAGAAAATAAAAGAAAACAAAAAAGAAAAGGCCTTCAAAACTGAAGGCCTCTCTTTGGTGATCCGCTTGGGGCTCGAACCCAAGACCCCAACATTAAAAGTGTTGTGCTCTACCTGCTGAGCTAGCGAATCAATCCTTTGTCGCATCGGTCATTTCCCGATTGCGAGTGCAAAGGTAGTAACTTGTTTTAAACCTGCAAAACATTTGGAAACTTTTTTCTCAAAAAAGACGTTTTTTCTTTCCAAAGGGCGTTTTCAAGCGTTTTTACGCTCCAATTCCTGCAGACTTTCCAGCTTCTTGGTCTCCAAAAACTCATAGATGCCACACAGGTGTTCCTTCACACGCTGGTGACCGAACTCATACACCTTCGTAACCAGCCCGTCCAAGAAATCACGGTCGTGCGATACCACAATCAGGGTGCCGTCGAAATCCATCAACGCCTGTTTCAGGATATCCTTCGTCTTCATGTCCAAGTGGTTGGTCGGCTCATCCAGAATCAAGAGGTTGACCGGCTCCAGCAACAGTTTGATCATGGCCAGACGGGTACGTTCTCCTCCCGACAACACCTTGACCTTCTTCATCGAGGCTTCCGGACTACCGAACATGAAGGCTCCCAGCAAGTCCCGGATTTTGTTGCGGATTTCTCCCTTGGCCACATCGTCAATGGTCTGAAACACCGTCAGGTTCTCGTCCAGCAACGAAGCCTGGTTCTGTGCAAAATACCCAATCTGCACGTTATGGCCCAGCGTCAGCGTACCTTCATAGTCTATTTCATTCATGATGCACTTCACGAGGGTAGACTTACCTTCTCCGTTCTTTCCCACAAAAGCCACCTTGTCGCCCCGTTCAAGGGTGAGGTTGGCATTCTTGAACACCACGTGGTTGCCATACGTCTTTCCCACTCCTTCCATGATGACCGGATAGTTGCCACTGCGTGGTGAAGGAGGAAATTTCAAACGCAAGGCCGAGGTATCTTCTTCGTCCACCTCGATCAGTTCCAGCTTCTCCAGCATCTTCACCCGGCTCTGTACCTGCAAAGTCTTGCTGTAAGTGCCCTTGAAACGTTCGATGAAGTCCTTGGTCTCCTGAATCATCTTCTGCTGTTCCTCGTATTGCTTCATCTGCTGCTCGCGGCGTTCCTTCCGCAGCACCAGATACTGGGAGTAATTCACCTTATAGTCGTAAATCCGTCCCATGGTCACTTCGATGGTGCGGGTCGTGATGTTGTCCACAAACTTCCGGTCGTGGCTGATGACCACCACCGCCTTGGCACTGTTGATCAGGAAATCTTCCAGCCATTGGATGGATTCGATGTCCAGGTGATTGGTCGGCTCGTCCAGCAGCAACACATCCGGATTCTGGAGCAGCAGCTTGGCCAGCTCGATGCGCATCCGCCACCCTCCACTGAAATCGCTGGTCGGACGGTGGAAGTCTTCCCGCAGGAAACCCAGTCCCAACAAAGCCTTCTCCACATCCTCCTCAAAATGTGTCATGTCGATGGCATAAAACTTCTCACTCATCGAGGCCACCTTCTCTATCAGGGCCATATAGGAATCACTTTCATAATCCGTCCGTGTGGCCAGTTCGTTGTTCATCCGCTCAATCTCTTCCTCCATTTCCTTCAGATGGGCGAAAGCCTGAGAGGCTTCTTCGAACACCGTCCGCCCGTCTTCCGTCATCAGGTGCTGCGGCAGATAGGCAATCACACAGTCCTTGGGGGCGGTCACTTTTCCCCGCGTAGGCTGGCGCACACCGGCCAGTATTTTCAACAGCGTAGATTTGCCGGCTCCATTTTTTCCCATCAGGGCAATACGGTCTTTTTCGTTAATCTGAAAGTTCAGGTCACTAAACAAGGTGGTCCCTCCGAATTCCACGGTCAGTCCATCTATACTAATCATATTATGTAGGGTTTTAAATTTTTGAAAGGTGCAAAATTACAAAATTATGCGGATTCTTACTCATTCAAGGCGCCACAGTGCGGACAAATGCCTTTCGACCTCATCTTGGCACCACAGGCTCCACAGGCGTAGGGATAGCTGTTGGCCTTACGCAAGCGCCGGACGCACCACACGGAATAGGCGATGAAGGCCAGATAGGCCAGATAAATCCACAGATACGTAAAGAATATATACAGAAAAATGCAGCAGGAAGCCAGCCCCAGCAGATAGAAAAAGGCCACTTCCATCGTGGTCTGGTGAAACAAGTCGTCCAGCAAGGCCACTCCTACCAACAAAATAAAGAATACACAAAGCACGAACAGCCCCAATACGAAAGGCAGGTCGAAGGGATTCAGCGAAGGGTCATAATAATACCGCTCCCAGGTTTCCGGTACGAAATGCTGCATGCTGTTATACAACGTGGCTGCCGCAGCCATCAACCACGACAGGGTAATGGGAAACACACTGTCGATGTCATTCAGCCAGATGAGCTTAATCTGCTTACGCCGCAAGGCACGGTACACGAAGCAGAGGAAGAACACGGCCAGCACCAGAAAGAACGGCAGGGCATGGGAGTTGCTGAACAAGTGGATGCAACGGGAGATGGGGTCTACGGGGACGATGTGCGACAGCAACTGGCGTTCGGGAACCCATCCGATGGTTTCCTGGTCGCGGGCCACTTTCACCCACACCGAGTCGCCTTCCATTTCTTTACGGGCGGTAATCTCGGCTACCACCAGTTCATCGCCTTCCTTCACCGGAATGGAATCGAGCAACGGGAGCTGATGAAGCCAGAGCGTGTCGGCCGTGACCCGGAAATTGCTGTTCAAGGCATACGGACATTCCCTCACCACCGCCGTCACCGAATCATTCGGATTTCCTTCTCCTGCCGCAGACAAGGAAGTACGGTAATGACAGGCCGTCACGCACAACAGCAAACAAATCACCCCTAGAATATAACCCGCGTGTTTCATTCTGACTTCTGATTATCCAATGACACTTTCATCTGACAGACCTTACAGTCGAAATCCAGGCGGAATCGCCGTCCGTCCGTACTTACCAGATAGTAAGGCTCCTTGTAGGGCGATTTCACCTTATGATGTACCGGACACCAGCCCATGCTGTAGCGCAGGCAATGCTTGCAGAACATCAGCACGGCATCGGTCCGTGGTTCTTTCTCAAAAGCAGGTTCGATGCGCTTCACACCGTGGTCGTGATAGAAGGCCTGTGCCTTCGTATTCATCACATTGCCCAGGTAGGTCAGGTCGCCCACGATAAACGCATGCGTGGTTTTCGGGAAGCGTACCCTTTCCTGCGGATAGTTGATGCGGCGGGCTTCCAGCAGCTTTTCCACCGCATTCCGGCGCAAATCGGCCAAGGCAGAAGAAGGTACAAACCAGTCCGCCGACAAGGAGATGTCCAGTTTCTCCAGCTCAAACGGGGTGTTGCCCAGCTTACCCAACTGGTTCTTCAGGTTTTCGGCCTGAGGGGTACGTGCCAGTGTCTTTTCTGCCGGCAGCGTCACGCTGATGCAGTTATCGTCTTCGTCGGTCAGGGTCAGGGTAAACCCGAAGTTGTTCTCTTCAAACAACATGGATACGGCCATCTTCCGTTCAGCCGACTTTTTCTGCATCACCCGTTCAAACTCCTGGTCGAAGTTACGGTAGATTTTGGTCTTCGGACGCAGACGCGGCATCTCCTGCGGATAGAGTTTGTTGTTCTCCACCCGGTTTACCCGGAAACCGTGCAACTTGCCTTGTTCGTCCAAATAGCAGAGTCCGTCACCGTTGCTGAAAGGTTTCACTCCGGCCACCGTGAAATAGTTGCCGCGCACTTCTTTCACCACGCCCATCTCCTCGCCCAACGACTTCGGCGTATGGAAAGAGAAAATATCCGGCGTACGCCCGTGCAGGAAGTAATCGGTAAATCCCCGGCTGAAACTCTTGTCCAGCTGCGGACGGAAAGCCAGACGGACGGTACCGGACGAAGCCCGCACGTATTCTTTCCGGCGCTTCAGGATGGCATCCAGCTTCTGGCGGTAATAGGCAGTCACGTTCTTCACGTAGGCCACGTCCTTCAAGCGTCCCTCAATCTTCAGCGAAGAGGCGCCCGCATCCAGCAAGGCCTCCAGGTTGTCGCTCTGGTTCATGTCTTTCAGCGATAGCAGGTGCTTGCCGCGGGCAATCGTTTTCCCGTCCGCATCCACCATGTCGAAACTCAGGCGGCAGAACTGCGCACACTCTCCGCGGTTGGCACTGCGGCCGAAACATGCCTGACTCACGTAGCACTGTCCGCTGTAGCTCACGCACAAAGCGCCGTGCACGAATACCTCCAGCGGCGTATCCGGACAGGCGGCATGAATTTTTGCAATCTCGTCCAGTGTCAGCTCACGGGCCAATACCACTTGACGGAAACCGGCCTCAGCCAGGAATTTCACTTTCTGCGGCGTGCGGTTGTCCATCTGCGTACTGGCATGCAGCGGAATCGGGGGCAGATTCAGGCGGGTGATTCCCATGTCCTGCACGATGAGGGCATCCACCCCCACCCGGTACAAATCCCAAATCATTTTCTCGGTATCTGCCAGTTCCTCTTCCTTCAGGATGGTATTGACAGTCACGTAGATGCGTACGCGATACAAATGGGCATAACGCACCAGGGCCTCAATGTCTTCCAATGAGTTGCCGGCAGCGGCACGTGCGCCGAAACGCGGGGCACCGATATATACCGCATCGGCCCCGTGGTTGATAGCTTCCATGCCGCACTCCAGGTTCTTGGCCGGGGCAAGCAGTTCGATAGGACGTTGTCTGATCATGCTTATTTTATCTGGTTGATATCGTAAGGAGTTTCTTGGTACACATAATAGTTCATCCAGTTGGAGAACAACAGGTTGGCCACGCTCCGCCAGCGCACCAGCGGTCCTTTTTCCGGATCGTTGTCGCGGTAGTAATTACGCGGCATTTCAATGGGCAGGCCTTTGCCCAGGTCACGACGGTATTCCGTATCCAGCGTGTAAGGAGAATATTCCGAATGGCCGGTCACGAAAAACTCGCGTCCGCCACGGGCCATCACAATGTGTACACCCGACTCGGGCGACTCGGAAATAATCTGCAGGTCCTTGCATTTTTCAATGTCTTCCCGGCGGACTTCGGTGTGACGGCTATGAGGCACATAGAACACGTCGTCGAATCCACGGAAGATGGGCAGATGCTCGAAGCCCTTGCAGATGTGGTGTTCAAAGATGCCGAACATTTTCTTGTCCAACGGATACTTCGGGATGCCGTAATGGTAATACAAGCCGGCCTGTGCCGCCCAGCAGATATAGAACGTGGAGGTGACATGGGTACGGGTCCATTCGAAAATCTCCGTCACCTCGTCCCAGTAGTTGACATCTTCAAAATCCAGGTGTTCCACCGGGGCTCCGGTAATAATCATTCCGTCGAACTTTTCGTTTCTCATCAGTTCAAAATCACGATAGAACGCTTTCATGTGCTCCACCGGCGTATTCTTTGAAGTATGGCTTTTCAGCTTCATCAGGCTCACCTCAATCTGTAGAGGGGAGTTGGACAACAAACGGATCAAGTCGGTTTCTGTCGTTATTTTAAGTGGCATAAGGTTGAGTACGACAATCTTCAACGGACGGATGTCCTGCGAGCTGGCCCGCGAATTGTCTATCACGAAAATATTCTCTTCCTTCAACAACTCGATTGCCGGCAGTTTATCGGGTAAATTTAATGGCATATGGCTGTGTTTCTGTTTATTTTCTATCAAAGGGCAAAGTTAATAATTCGGCACGGATTACGGGGAAGAGCCGTCCATCTTTTTTTGCCCTTATCATTTTTTAAACCCGCCGGCATCCTCCGGCCTATCTCATTCTCCCCCGTTTTCGACCGTCTTCTGCAAAAAATCGGCAAATGCCAGCGCCGACTTTTTCCGGTAGTTTCCCTGCGCCCAGAACAGACAGCCTTCAGAGGCCAACGCATCGGCACACAAGATAGGAATCTGCACCAAATCTTCTTCCCCGCGCACAGCCGCTTGAGTCAGAATCGTAGCCCAATAGCCTTCCCGCAAGGTATGGATAATGGTATGTACGTCGTTCATTTCTACCCCCACCGTCAGTTCCAAGTGCTGGATACGGCATAATTCATCCACCTTCTTCCGGGTGGCAAAGCCCTGTCCCGGCAACACCAGCGGAGTCTCGCACAGCCGTTTCAGCGTAATGGAAGAAAGTCCGGCCAACGGATGCGAACGGTGCACAATGAAATTCAGGCGGGAAGAAAACAAAGGTAAAGTTTCAAACCCTTCCGACGTGCCTTCCGGCTTGAAAGACAATACAAAATCCAGGTGATTGGCTTCCAGCCGCTCCAGCAATTCTTCCGAGGTGGCAAAACTGATATCGACCTTGACCTTCGGATAGGTCTTCGTGAAACGAGTCAGTGCCGCAATCAGCAAGGGGCTCATGCTATAAGTCACCCCGATGTGAAGCACCCCCGTCTCTATCCCTTTCAAGTCGCGGATAATCTGTTTTCCGTCTTCCGCATCGTAAAGCGCCTTTGCTGCATAAGGCAAAAAAGCCAGTCCGGCTTCCGTAGGAACCACCCGCTTCCCGATGCGGTCGAAAAGCAAGACGTCCAATTCATCTTCCAGCTGCTTAATCTGCTGGGAAAGTGTACTTTGTGAGATAAACAACGCACGTGCCGCCTCCGAAAAATTCTGCAATTCGCAGGCCGCTTTAAAATATTTCAACTGACGGAGTTCCATTTCTTATCGTTTCTGCCTATGAATGTTATCGGAAAAATGAGTGCTACAAATATAGAAAATATTTGGCTCGCATTTAACTTTGTCAAAAAATAAACGTAAAAAGATGAAAAAGATTCTCAGTGCAATGTTTGTTTGCTTGTCGATAAGTTTGTCGGCACAAACCGTAAAAGGTGTAGTAAACGAAGGACTTCGTTATTGTGAAAGTACGTATCCGTATCAGGGAGGTATCCTGGTGGCCAACTTCGGTACCGCCGAACTGAATCCGCTGAACACGGAAGGAAAAGGATACATCGCATTTTATAAGGACGGAAAGACCCAGGTCATGGTTCCGGCCGACGGCAATCTGTCGGCTCCCAAAGGAATGTTCATCCGTCAGGACTACCTGTATGTATGTGATGTGAACAAGATTGTGGTGTATCACCTGACCGACAAAGCGGAGAAGCCGAAAGTCATTTCCCTGCCCAAAGGCAACCTGTTTGTCAACGACCTGGCAGCCGACGGAAACTACCTGTATGCTTCGGTGACCAATACCGACCGTATTTTCCGCCTGGACATCAGCAATCCGGCCCAGCCGGGACAGCCCGAAGAATGGCTGCAAATCAGCGGACCGAACGGACTGCTCGTACGTGACGGAATGATGTATGTAGCTTCTTATCCGGCCGACGGAGTGACCAAGGAAGCCAATGTGATTTACCGCATCGACAACCTGAAGCAGCCCGTGGCCCGCAAACTGACGGAAGTGACCGGACAATACGACGGCATCGCTTTCGCTTCCGACGGAAAATCGCTGATTGTCACCAACTGGACACCGGCCCAGCTGAGCCGCATTGACTTGGCCAGCGGAAAGATGTCTCCTCTGCCTTTGAAACTGGAGCAGCCGCTGATTGGTCCGGCCGACATTACCGTAAAAGACGGCTTTATCTACATCCCCGACCTGCCCAACAGCCGGGTGGTGGTTGTAAAGGAATCTTGTTGCTGCAAATCAAATGAAAGCCACTGTCCTGTATTATAGCCACAAAGGAAAGACAGCCTTTTTCGCCAGAGAGATTGCAATGTATCTCTGGTCGAAAGGGCTGCATGTCAGCTTGTGCGCGATTTCCGATTTCGACCCTCAGAAGCTGGCAGAAACGGATTTCCTGCTGTCGGGATGCTGGACTTGCGGCTGTTTCGTCGTCGGACAGCACCCGCACCGGCAATGGAAAGCCTGCAGCCGACGAATGGCAGGACAAGTGCCTCCTCACCGAACGCTGCTTTTTACAACTTATAAATTCAGGACAGGAAGCATGCTCCGGAACATGAAGAAAGCCTTGCGTATTTCCCGGAAAGCCCCTGTACCTTTCCTGCAATCCAAGAACGGCTTGCTGACCGACTCGGACAAACAAATCCTGGACCGGTTCATCACCGTATAATTCCTTCTTAATCTATTATCAAATCACAAATGTAATGCTTATGGAAAAAAGAAACTTACCAGTGCCTCAGGCGCACCCGTAGCCGACAACCAGAATGTGGCTACCGCAGGACGAAGAGGTCCGATGCTTTTACAAGATGTGTGGTTTCTCGAAAAACTGGCACATTTTGACCGCGAAGTGATTCCCGAACGGCGCATGCACGCCAAAGGTTCGGGAGCGTTTGGAAAATTTACGGTCACGCACGATATCACGGCCTATACCAAGGCGGCCATTTTTTCACAGGTGGGAAAGGAAACGGAACTGTTTGTCCGTTTTTCTACAGTGGCCGGTGAACGTGGGGCGGCGGATGCGGAACGTGACATCCGTGGCTTCGCCATCAAATTCTATACCGAAGAAGGCAACTGGGACTTGGTGGGAAACAACACGCCGGTGTTCTTCCTGCGCGACCCGCTGAAATTTCCCGACTTGAACCACGCGGTGAAACGGGACCCGCGTACAAACATGCGCAGCCCGCGCAACAACTGGGACTTCTGGACTTCACTGCCCGAAGCCCTGCACCAGGTGACCATCACCATGAGCGACCGCGGCATTCCGGCTTCGTACCGCCACATGCACGGCTATGGCAGCCACACGTTCTCCCTGATCAATGCGGAAGGGAAACGTACGTGGGTCAAATTCCACCTGCACACCCAGCAGGGTATCCGGAACCTGACCGATGCGGAAGCGGAAGCCATCATCGCGAAAGACCGGGAAAGCCATCAGCGCGACCTCTACGAAAGCATTGAAAAAGGAGACTTTCCGAAATGGACGATGTACATCCAGCTGATGACGGAAGAACAGGCCAAAGCATGTCCGTTCAACCCCTTCGACCTGACCAAAGTCTGGTCGCAAAAGGAATATCCGCTGATAGAGGTGGGGGTGCTCGAACTGAACCGCAACCCGGAAAATTATTTTGCCGACGTAGAACAGGCGGCTTTCAATCCGGCCAACGTGGTGCCGGGCATCAGCTTCTCGCCCGACCGCATGCTGCAGGGCCGTCTCTTCTCTTACGGTGACACGCAGCGTTACCGTCTGGGCGTCAACCACCACCAGATTCCGGTCAACCGGAGCCGCTGTCCTTTCCTGAACATGTACCACCGCGACGGACAGATGCGCGTGGACGGCAACCACGGTTCGACCCTGGGCTATGAACCCAACAGCTACGGAGAATGGCAACAGCAAGGTGAATACAAAGAACCACCCCTGGAACTGGACGGTGCGGCTTATCAGTGGGATTACCGGGAAGATGACACGGACTACTATTCTCAGCCTCGTGCCCTGTTCCGCCTGATGACGCCTGCCCAGCAACAGGTGCTCTTTGAGAATACGGCCAGAGCCATGGGAAACATTCCGGAAGAAATCAAACTCCGCCACATCCGGAATTGCATGCAGGCAGATGAAAACTACGGTAAGGGAGTGGCCCAGGCCCTTCACATTCCGTTGGACAGAATTTAAGGTATTTCCCCGGCTGTTTCAGGGAAAGGCCAGCCGCTTTTCCCTGAAGCACTGGAATCTATTTTACGTTTCCCTCGGGAAAAACGTACGTTTCCCACTGCGGAAACGTATGTTTCTCGGGCGGGAAACCTACGTTTCGGCCACGGGAAACGTAAAAAACATCGAAAAAAAACCGCCTCTTCGCAGGGGCGGTTTTACTTTTTATTACAGCTGATTTACAGACGGTTCTTATAGATGTCGGCCATGAGTTTCTGGTACTGGTTCTCCAGCGTCATGTAGCTTTGCAGGTTGCCATATACGTTGTCGGCCTCCACATAAAAGTCGATGATGGACAACTGGCCGGCCGTAACAGCATCGTAGAGCAGACGGAGGGTGTGGTGCATCAAAGGCACATCGTAGGCCTGCATCGCCTCACGCAACTGCTGCATCTCATTGAACTGGCTCTGTACCTTGGCTTCTACCTGCAGGCGGGCATTGTCGCGCTGCAAGTTCGCACTCAACGCCTGGGCTTTCGCAATTTTCAGTTTCTTGCGGTTGGAAAACAAAGGAAAACTGCCTCCTACCAGGAAACCGTTGCTCTTCTCTCCCACCGAGGTATTCCGCCGGTAGCCCACTTCCAGTTTCGGCAACCAGTTCTGCTTGTTTACCTTCACTTCTTCCGAAGCGGCCTGAACGGTCGCCTCAGCGACCTGCAAATCGGCATCCGACTGCATCACTTCGTTATACAACGTCTGATAATCCTGAATAGCCTCCACCTTGGGGTAATCTGTTTCCGCAAATTCCAAAGGCATATTGCCGTTCATGGCCAGCAACTGCTGCAAGGCCGTGCGGTGTGCGGCATTGTTCTGAGCCACTTCGGTCTGCACCTTCATGCGTTCCATCTTGATTTTATTCACTTCCAAAGCATTGGCATCCCCCTCTTTCAGGCGTTTTTCGAACAACTCCAACAGGGCATCGGCATTCTTCATCCGCTCGGCCAGCAACTGCTGTTCCTGGTTCAGCCGAATCAGATCCAGACACAGGTTCTTGGCTTGCAGCAGAATGTCGCGACGGAGCACCTGCTGCTGACGGTCCAGCACGTTTTTCTGCGATTTTCCGGAACGGTTGCGTGCCGCATACAGCGTGGGGAAATCAAATCCCTGCGTCACCACCAGTTCCGAACTGGCCATACCGTCCACATTGCTTGCATAAAACGGACTGTATTCCACGCTGGGGTCTTCCAGGTTATTCCGTGTCTGCACTTCCATCTTGGCCGCCTCCATGCTGTGCGCACTGGCCTGAAGTTCCTTGTTGTGCTGCTCCACGGATTGCAACACCTCTTCTATTTTCTGTGCCTGCAGCCCGCCGGAAAAAGCCAGGCCCGCAAGCAATATCCATCCAAATTTTTTCATGCTTCTGTTCTTTTAGTCGTTTTCTTCCGGTTCATTAACTCATACACAATAGGAATGACGAAGGCATTCAGGAAAGTGGAGGTCAGCAATCCTCCCAGGATGACCTTGGCCATCGGACTCTGAATCTCATTGCCTGGCAGGTCGCCGCGCAAAGCCAGCGGAATCAGGGCCAGGGCAGACGAAAGAGCCGTCATCAGAATCGGGTTCAGACGGTCGAGCGAACCGTGTACGATACTTTCGCGCACATCCAGATGCTGCTCTTCACGCAACAGGTTGTAGTGGGTGACCAGCAACATACCGTTTCGGGTGGCAATACCGAACAAGGAGATAAATCCGATGATGGCCGGAATACTGACTTCACCCGTGGTCAGCCACAGGGCAAACACACCGCCAATCAAAGCCAGCGGCAGGTTCAACAGAATCACCCCGCTCTCGGCGGCATCGTGGAACTGCATGTACAGCAACAGGAAAATGACCACTATGCTCATCAGGGAAGTCAGCAGCAAGGTACGGCTGGCGGCCTGCTCGCTTTCAAACTGTCCGCCGTATTCAATGTGATAGCCTTCGGGCAACGTAATCTTCTCGTCCACCCGACGCTGGATGTCATTCACCACGCTGCGCAAGTCGCGCCCGCTGGTATTGGCCGAAATCACGATTTTCCGTTTCACGTTTTCCCGGTTGATGGTGTTCGGTCCCATGGAAGACACCACATCGGCCACATACGACAACGGAATCTTCCGCCCCTGCGCATCGTCAATCATCAGGTCTTTCACACGGTCCATCTCGCCCCGGTCGGCCTCATCCGCACGTACCACCAGGTTGAAGGTCTTTCCCTTTTCATACACCTGCGACACGACCTCGCCGGCCATATTCACCTGCACGAACTCACTGAACTGCGGCAACGAGATGCCATACTTGGCCAGCATCTCCCGCTTGGGTACAATCTTCAGTTCCGGACGCTCAATCTGCTGCTCCACGTTCAGGTCGGCTACGCCTTCCACGTCACTGATGGCCGCCTTTATCTGATTGCCCAAGGCAAACATCCGGTTCAGGTCATCTCCGAACAGCTTGATGGCAATGCTGGCCTGCGTACCACTCAACATGGCGTCGATACGGTGACTGATGGGCTGTCCGATTTCAATGTTGGCCCCCGTGATGACCGACAGTTTCTGACGGACATCCGCCAGCAGTTCGGCATGCGAACGGTCCTTCAGCTCGAAAGGCGCTTCTATTTCCGACACGTTCACGCCCAGCGCATGCTCATCCAGTTCCGCACGTCCCGTCTTGCGGGCCACGGTCTGTATCTCTGGAATGGAGAGCAGAATTTCCTCGGCCTGACGCCCAATCTTGTCGGACTCTTCCAACGAAATACCCGGCAGGGAGCTGACATTAATGGTAAACGACCCTTCGTTGAACGACGGCAGGAAGCTGTGGCCCAACGTAAAGAAGATGCCCAAGGCCACCACGAACACGGCAACCGTACCTCCCAGCACCGTCTTCTTGTGCTCCAGCGACCAAAGCAAGGCCCGTTCGTAATATTTCTTCAGCCATACCGCCAAGAAGGCTTCTTTCGGCAGTTCGTCTCCTTTTGACTTTCCTCCTAACAGGTAACTGCACAACACTGGGGTCAAGGTCAGCGCCACCACGGTGGAAGCAAACAAAGACACGATGAACGCAATGCCCAGCGGCACCAGCATACGGCCTTCCATCCCGGTCAGGAAGAAAAGCGGAATAAAGCTCACAATGATAATCAACGTGGAGTTCAGAATCGGCATACGTACCTCGCGCGAAGCATTGAACACCACCTCGCGTACCAGCTTGCGTTCTTCCGGCGGGAGCATCTTGTTTTCCCGCAAATGCTTCCACACGTTTTCCACGTCGACAATGGCATCATCCACCAGCGAACCGATAGCAATGGCCATACCTCCCAAACTCATGGTATTGATGCTCAGCCCCATGTAGTGCAGTACCAGAATGGCCACCACCAGGGAAAGAGGAAGGGTAATCAACGAAATAATCGTCGTCCGCGTATTGGCCAGGAACAGGAAGAGCACGATGACCACAAAGATGGCACCTTCATACAGCGATTCCTGTACGTTGCTGATGGAGCTTTCGATGAAGCGCGACTGGCGGAACACATCGGTAGAGATTTTCACATCCTTCGGCAGGTTCTTCTGCAAATCGGCCAAGGCCTTCTCCAGCTGTTCCGTCAAGGCAATCGTGCCCGTGTTGGGCTGCTTCGTTACCGTGAGCAGTACGGCTGGCTTTCCTTTTTCGGAAGCCACTCCCAGCTTGGGCTGCTGCGAACCGATACGCACATCGGCCACATCTTCCAAGGTAATGGGTGCTCCCTCTGCCGTGGTCCTGATGACGGCCCGTCCCAGCTTATGCACATCGTCCGTAGAAAGCACTCCCCGCACAATGTACTCGTTGCCATATTCATAGATGACCCCTCCATTGGTATTCTGGTTCATGTTGCGCGATACGGCCATCACCTCTCCAAGAGTCACCCCATAATGACGCATCCGGTCGGGATGAATCAGAATCTGGTATTCCTTGATGTCTCCCCCCAGTACGGCCACCTGTGCCACACCTCCGGTGGACAACAGACGCGGACGGATGGTCCAGTCGGCCAGCGTACGCAAATCCTGCATGGAAGTAGAATCGGCGGTCAAGCCCACAATCAGCAATTCGCCCAGAATAGACGACTGCGGTCCCAGCGTAGGCTTTCCCACATTGTCCGGCAAAGACTCGCCCACTGCCGCCAGCTTCTCAGACACAATCTGACGGGCCAGATAGATATCGGTATCCCATTCAAACTCGACCCAAACCACTGAAAAGCCCGTGGTGGACGAAGAACGTACCCGTCGTACATTGGTGGCTCCGTTCACCGCCGTCTCGATAGGGAAAGTGACCAACTGTTCCACTTCCTCTGCCGCCATACCGTTGGCCTCGGTCATCACCACCACCGTCGGGGCATTCAGGTCGGGAAACACATCCACTTCGGTGTGGAAGGCTGTATAGGTTCCTCCTATCAGCAGCAATATCGCTGCCACCAGCACCAGCAAGCGGTTCTGTAAGGAAAATCGTATAATCTTGTTCAGCATAGCCCCTCCGCTTTAATGATTATGTGTATGCGCCGGGATGGCATTGGAAGCCGAGGCCAGTTTGACATGAATTGCGCCACGAGTCACCACCGTATCTCCGTCTTTTATGCCGGAAAGAATCTCTACCCGACTGCCGTCGGAAGTTCCCAGTTTCACTTCCTGCTTTTTATAGCACTCCTCATCCAGCTTCAAGTAAACGAAATACACACCCTGTTCCTCGGTCAAGGCCGATAGCGGAAGACTCAACACCCCGCTCCGTTCGCCCGACAAGAGGTACACCTCTACAAAAGAACCGGGAACCATGTCGCCCCGATTATCGAACTCAAAAGTCACTGGCACATAATAAGAGGTATCTCCCGAAGATTTACCGAAAGAAAGCAATTTGCCTCCCAAATTCTCAAGGCTATATACTTTATTATTATAAGGAGTCTGGAAATTGGCAGACACCACCTGGGAAAGCTGTGCATAATAACGCTCGGACACTTCTGCCTTCAACACCAGCCGACGGGTCTGAGTCACCGTCATCAACGGCTGACCTACTGTCACATAATCGCCTTCCTTCACCAGGCAAGCCTTGATAAATCCACTGATAGGAGACTTGACAGAAACTCCCTTACCCGACTTGCTCGGCTTCAACGCTTCGTAGGTGAGACGGGCATTCTCGTAGGCTTCACGCAAGCCCGCAAAGTCTTTTTGCGACACAATCTGGCTGCTCACTAGTTTCTGAGCCCGTTCATACTCTTCCTTGGCCTTCTCATAAGCCACCTTGGCTTTCTGCACAGGGTCGCCATCCTGGATATGGGCAGCCGACACACTCAGCAGTTCCGTTCCCTTGCCGACTTGCATTCCTTCGGCCACTTTCCGGGAAAAAGAAACTACACCCGAAGAAGCAGCCACCACGGTAGCTTCCTCTCCCTGGGCAGCCAGAACCTGTCCGCTGGTATGAATCACATTGCGAAAACTTCCCGCACGAACGGTTTCGGCTTCCACACCTGCCGCCTTCGCCTTTTCAGGGGCCAGGATAATCTCATCGGAATGGCCGGCCTTTTCTCCGGCATGCATTTCTTCTTCATGGCTGTGTCCCTCCTCGCCATGTTCATGGGCATGCTCTCCACATGCACCCAACAGGAACATGCACAATGTGCCTGTCAAAATATAATTTTTCATTGAATTACGATGTTTTTAATTTTGCTGCAAAAATAACTTCTGTACCCTGCAAGCTGGTTGCAAAGTACACTTCTCGCTCTCTATCCCTCTACAATGGGATTGTTTTATGCAGCAAAGGGAGGGGCACGGAAATTCCGCACGGCCGAAAAGTTCCGGGCGTGTAATCTTTCGATGTAATAGGAAGTCAGGTCCGTAGATTCCACAGAGACAGGCGTCTCCAACCACACGGACGACAGATAAATCAAGGTATAATACGTATAATCCGGCGTGAAATCCGGCAAATGATGCGGAGTGGAAAAAGAGAAATGGGTCACACAGCTGATATCGCAGGTATGCTTGTCGGCATCACCGGGACAATGACAAGTTTCTCCTTCCGCATGCACATGGGCAGGAGTGCAGGTTTCCATGTCCGGACTGACACAGAACGCTTCGTTGTGATGATGATGTGGAAAAACTCCGACTACCAGCACCCACAAACTGACAAGCAACAGGCAATATGCATGTACACGATGTTTCATTTCCCTTCTCTGACGGGCGCAAAGGTAAAAAGAAATCCAGAAAAAAACAACGTTTTGCCTGCTACCTGACCTTTTTACCATTCAATCTCCACCGATGCGGAGAAAACTTTTAAAAGTCTGACTGTACACCCTGACCATAAATAGCTTACCTTTGCCGGCAAGAAAAGATAACGTGAAAAAGAAGTAAGTATGAAATCTGGTCTTACATTGCTGCTGGTATGTTTTCTGCCCCTCGTGCCCCTGACGGTGCATGCGCAAGGCCCCGACCGGAGGCCCCGCCCTTCACTTCCCGAAGAAGAGATAGAAGGCACTCCTGCCTATGCCGCACTCAGCCGCATTGAAGTGGCCGACAGTCTGCTGGAACCGAATGTACTGATTTTCTGCGGGGAACAGGTGAATCTGGATCCTTCCGACCGCAAACAGAAACTGCGCAGGGAACTGGCCTCTTTGTCCCGCTTTTCCCAGTCGCTCCAACAGAAGGCGGCTTATTTCTTTCCCCTTGTAGAACCGATTCTGGAGGAACACCAGATTCCCAACGATTTCAAATACCTGATGGTGATTGAAAGCGGCATGAATCCGGAAGCACGCTCGCCCGTGGGGGCCTTGGGACTGTGGCAGTTCATGAAGGAGACGGCCCGGGAATACGGTCTACGGGTGGAACGGAAAATCGATGAACGGCTGGACATTGAAAAATCGACCCATGCCGCCTGCCGTTACCTGCGCACCGCTTACGACAAATTTCACGACTGGGTAGCCGTGGCACAATCGTACAACATCGGACAGGCCCGTATCGGAACGGAACTGAAAGAACAGAAAGTGGAAGAAGCCATCGACCTGCAACTAGTGGAAGAAACCAACCGCTATATCTACCGCTTACTGGCCATCAAAATCCTGTTTACCCATCCGGAGAATTTCGGTATCTCTGCCGTGCCCGACTATTACAAGAAAATACGAAGAAGATAGAAACAAAAACGCCATGAAGAAATCTCTCGCAAGAAATTCTTCATGGCGTTTTCTATTTCAACATTTCTAATTATTTCACCTTCAAGCTATAATCTTCGATTCCTTTCGGATGGATTACCTTTTCCAACTTCAAATCAAAAATCAGCATAGAATTAGCCGGAATGGATGAACGTTCCGAACTTCCATAAGCCAAATCTGCCGGAATATACAATTCGACACGCTGACCTTCTTTCATCTTCTGTAACGCAGTAACCCAGCCGACAATCAGCCCGTCACCCCCACTTGTCTGACTGGCCTGTAAAGCGAAATGAGTTGGTACATGGATTTCTTCATCCAAATCTCCCGTATAATTCTGGTCGAACACAGTACCGTTTATCAACTTACCACGGTAATATACACTGACACTGTCCGTAAACAAAGGCGTAGCCCCTGTACCCGGCTCAATAATCTTCATATACACCGAATCGTTGGCACTGGCTGGAGTCTCAAACGGATTAGTGGTCACAGTCGTATTTCCCAATCCAGGAGTTGTGCTTTCACTTGCAATCTTATAATTACAATAGATTTCCCATTCCCCTGGATGCGTACGAGCTACATCCGCAATGGAATCCAAATAACGGTCATTACGAACTTCCCAGTTAGCATACGGATCTTCCACAGTGGTATCTTCCGCACACGATGCCAACCCGAAAGAAAGAGCAAACGACAAGGCAATCAGCCAAAATAGGTTCTTATTCATGTAAAATTTACTTTGTGATTACAGGGTCTTCAGCAAACTGGTAATGCTGACTTTATCTGCAATGATATTATTCAAATCTGCAATCGCCACACGTTCCTGTTCCATGGTGTCACGGTTACGCAAGGTTACGCAGTTGTCTTCCAATGTCTGATGATCGACAGTCACACAATACGGAGTACCGATGGCATCCTGACGACGGTAACGCTTTCCGATAGAATCTTTTTCATCGTACTGGCAGTTGAAATGGAATTTCAGGTCATCGATAATTTCGCGGGCCTTTTCAGGCAGACCGTCTTTCTTGACCAACGGCATGACAGCCAGTTTCACCGGTGCCAAAGCAGCAGGCAACTTCAATACCACACGTGTTTCGCCGTTTTCCAGCTTTTCTTCGTGATAAGCGGCACTCATCACGCTCAGGAACATACGGTCCACACCGATAGAAGTTTCGATGACATACGGAGTATAGCTTTCGTTGATTTCCGGATCGAAATACTTGATGCTCTTGCCAGAGAATTTTTCGTGCTGGCTCAAGTCGAAATTGGTACGAGAATGGATACCTTCCACTTCCTTGAAACCGAACGGCATCAGGAACTCGATATCGGTTGCTGCATTGGCATAGTGAGCCAGCTTTTCGTGGTCGTGGAAACGATAGTGGTCATCGCCAAAGCCCAGTGCCTTATGCCATTTCAAACGAGTCTCTTTCCATTTCTTGAACCATTCGAGTTCGGTTCCCGGTTTTACAAAGAACTGCATTTCCATCTGTTCGAACTCACGCATACGGAAAATGAACTGACGGGCCACGATTTCGTTACGGAAAGCCTTACCAATCTGAGCGATACCGAACGGAATCTTCATACGTCCTGTCTTCTGTACGTTCAAGTAGTTCACGAAAATACCCTGAGCGGTTTCCGGACGAAGATAAACCTTCATGGCACCGTCGGCAGTAGAACCCATTTCGGTGGTAAACATCAGGTTGAACTGACGCACTTCTGTCCAGTTCTTTGTACCTGAAATCGGACATACAATCTCTTCATCCAAAATAATCTGACGAAGTTCTGCCAGGTCGTTGGCATTCATTGCCTTGGAATAACGTTCGTGCAACGCATCGCGTTTGGCCTGGTGTTCCAGCACACGCGGATTGGTGCTGCGGAATTCAGCTTCATTGAAAGCATCCCCGTATTTCTTGGCAGCCTTGGCTACTTCCTTGTTTATCTTTTCGTCGTATTTGGCAATCTGATCTTCAATCAAAACATCGGCACGGTAGCGCTTCTTGGAATCACGGTTGTCAATTAACGGGTCATTAAAAGCGTCCACGTGTCCGGAAGCCTTCCAAATGGTAGGATGCATGAAAATTGCAGAATCGATACCTACGATGTTCTCATGCAGCAACACCATGCTCTGCCACCAGTACTGTTTGATATTGTTTTTCAGTTCCACACCGTTCTGACCGTAATCGTATACGGCGCCCAGTCCATCATAAATTTCACTTGACGGGAATACAAAACCATATTCTTTACAGTGTGAAACAAGTTTCTTGAAAACGTCTTCTTGTGCCATTTTTCCTATTATTTTGATTTTTTCTACTTAAATGTCTACTTAATAGGGCACAAAGATACAGATTTATCAACAAAAAAGCACCATAGGTATATTAATTTATCTTATGAGTCACTTCATCTTGCCGCTCTCATCCACCTCAAGCTGAAGTCCGTCGTAGGTCAGACAGGCGTTTTCCGGCAATTGTGCCTGCACTTTCGCATGCAACCCAATCTGATGACTCATGTGAATGAAATAAGTTTTTTCGGCATGGATGCGCTGCGTCTGTTCCAGTGCCTCGGATAAAGACTGGTGTGTCCAATGAGGCTCAATTCGCAAGGCATTCATCACCAGAAGCTTCAGGTCTTTCAGGCAGTCATAGCTTTCTTCCGGCATTCTCGACATGTCGGTAATCCAGGCCATCGGACCGATACGGAATCCCATGATGGGAAGTTGCCCATGCATCACGCGGAAAGGCATGACTTCCACTTCATTCCCTTCCATGCTGGATACAGTGAAAGGTACCCCTTCTTCTATGTAGTGCAAAGGGATGTGCGGTACACCCGGATAAAGATTCTCGGCAAAACAGTAGGGCATCCGATTTTTCAGGCGTGTGGCTGTATATTCCTCGGCATACACCGGTATGTCCCGGAAACGGCAGAAAGGCCGCAAGTCATCCAGTCCGCCCACATGGTCATAATGCTCGTGTGTAATCAATACTCCGTCAATCGGGTGGTAATCGTTCAAGCGGATCATCTGCTCCCGGAAATCCGGGCCACAATCAATCAGGATACGTACCCCGTTTACCTCAACCAGTCCCGAACAACGCAACCGGTTGTCATGCGGATCATGACTGGTACACACTTCACACATACACCCCACTTGTGGCACACCTGTCGAGGTGCCACTACCTAATATTGTGACCTTCATTGCTTTTCTCCAATAAAATTAACTTCCGGACAAATGGCGATACCAAATTTCTCTTTCACCGAACGGACTATCGCTTCTGACAGCCGGACTACCTCTTCTCCGGTGGCCCCACCCAGATTCACCAGCACCAACGCCTGTTTGTCGTGCACTCCCGCCCGGCCCAAGTGTTTCCCCTTCCAGCCGCAACGGTCAATCATCCATCCGGCAGGAATTTTCACCCGGTTTTCATCCACTTTGTAGTGAGGCATATCCGGATAGACTTTACACAAGGCTTCGAACTGTTCCACCGACACAATGGGATTCATAAAGAAGCTGCCGGCATTCCCGATTTTTTCCGGGTCGGGAAGCTTGGCCTCCCGGATACGTATGATGATTCGTCGGAGAACGGCCAAAGAAAGTATCCCGCCTTCTTTTTCCAATTCGGAACGGATGTTCCCATAATCCAAATGATACACCGGATGTTTTTTCAGGCGATAAGTAACATAAGTGACGATATATTTCCCTTTCAGTTCCTGTTTGAAGATGCTTTCACGATACGCATAACGGCATTCTTCGTTCGTAAACACCCGCAGTTCGCCGGTAGCGACAGAAACCGTCTCGACAGCCACAATCAAATCTTTCGCTTCTACCCCATAGGCCCCGATGTTCTGCACCGCAGACGCACCTACCTCACCGGGTATCAAGGAAAGATTCTCCGCTCCATACCATCCTTTCTGTACGGTATAATCCACCAGGTCATCCCACACTTCACCGGCTCCGACACGCAGGTCCACAAAATCCTCTGTTTCCTGCACCACTTGCATGCCTTTAATGCCGGAATGCAACACAGTTCCCGAATAATCGGACACAAACAGCAGATTGCTTCCTCTTCCTACGTGCAAAAGAGGCGCATCCTTCTCCTGCCGTCCGTTCAAGAAACACTGCAGTTCATCCACTGATTCATATTCCACGAAACGAGCCGCCTTTACATCCATTCCGAACGTATTATAAGGAAGCAATGAATAATTTGTAAAGTCCTTCATATCGTCAATCGCTCAAATCTTCAAATCGCATCAGTTTCCATACCCCTCCGTAGCGTTCAAAATACAGGGTATTACTGAAACCGTTGCCAAATCCTTTAAATTCCACGACTTTATAGTCTGAATGTATATTCTCGGGCTGACCGTAATGCACATTGGTCATGCGTCCCTTCATCATCGGTGGACGGAAAGCAAACCATTGCCCCTGCTCCAAAGTTGTTTCAAGTATCTGAAACTCATCCTCCGGATCAGCTGTCACAAACTTCAACGGATCGTGCAAACGTTCTTGCTGAAACAAGGAATCCCGTGAAAACCGCTCATAGAAAGCATAGAAATCTTCCTTTCCATCTTCTTCGTTCGGCAATTTTTCCACATTGATGGCCTCCAAAAACCAGGAATCTTTTTTCCGCTGAAAATAATAACGCTTGATTCTTCGGTCTGTCAGAAAAATCCAGTCGACTTGCACACTATGCAGACTGGTATCCTTTTCGATTTCCATATCTTCTTCTTTATCGAAAAGGACGGTATAGGCCGGCTCCCGACTGAACAAGGGATCAAACTTCCAGTCTGCCTTCTGAATACGTGTCACTTGTTTCCCTTTATACAAAGAAAATGGAAACACCACACGCGTCCGCTGAAACGCCTCATCGGAAGCGAAATTATAAAAGAAATCGGCAAAACTTTCATCTGCTGCTGCAGGAACCTGTTCCTCTACTACCACGGTTGAGTCCTGAATGGAATCCGGATGTACTTTTATAGAATCAATTTGTTCAGTCAATGCGGCGAAAGGATCTGCCTTTTTCTTTCCACCACCGCACGATGCCATCAGCATCAGCAAACAGCATCCAATGATTAGTCTTTTCATTTGGTCTCCTCAAATATCGCCGCAAAATTACCTTTTTTTTCTTTTCATTATCTATGAAACAAGAGTTTTCTTTTTTATTGAATGAAAAACAGAATTTTTCAGTTTAAATCCTTACCTTTGCAAACAAAATAATTAAAGAAGAGATATGTTAGCAAAAATAGAACAGTTGCTTCAGGAAGTAAAAGGACTCACAGCACAGAATCCAGAAGAGCTGGAAGCTTTACGCATCAAATACCTGAGCAAAAAAGGTGCCATCAATGCACTGATGGCTGACTTCCGTAACGTACCTGCAGAACAGAAAAAAGAAGTAGGTATGAAATTGAACGAGTTGAAAAATCTTGCACAAGAACGCATTGCTGCTTTGAAAGAAACATTCGAGAATCAGGACAACAGTGCTGCCGAACTGGATTTGACCCGTACAGCCTACCCTATCAAACTCGGTACACGCCATCCGCTGACAATTGTACGCAACGAAATTATCGATATCTTCGGCCGTATGGGCTTTACCATCGCCGACGGTCCGGAAGTTGAAGACGACTGGCATGTGTTCTCTTCCATGAACTTCCCTGAAGACCATCCGGCACGCGACATGCAGGATACTTTCTTCATCGAAACCCATCCTGACATCATCCTCCGTACGCACACTTCATCCGTACAGAGCCGCGTAATGGAAGTGTCACAACCGCCTATCCGCGTAATCTGCCCGGGACGTGTGTACCGTAATGAGGCAATCAGCTACCGTGCTCACTGCTTCTTCCACCAAGTAGAAGGTCTGTACGTAGACAAGAACGTTTCTTTCACCGACCTGAAACAGGTGCTGCTGCAGTTCGCACAGGAAATGTTCGGCCCGGACACGAAAATCCGCCTGCGTCCGTCGTACTTCCCGTTTACGGAACCCAGTGCAGAAATGGATATCAGCTGCGACATCTGCGGTGGCGAAGGCTGTCCGTTCTGTAAATATACCGGATGGGTAGAAATCCTTGGATGCGGTATGGTAGACCCGGCAGTGCTGGAAGCCAACGGCATCGACAGCAAAGTGTACACAGGTTATGCTTTCGGTATGGGAGTGGAACGTATCACGAACCTGAAATACAAAGTAAAAGACTTGCGTATGTTCTCCGAAAACGACACACGCTTCTTGGAAGAATTCGAATCAGCCAACTGATTCTTGATTTTCCATACGCTATCATAATAAAAACACGGATTACACCGGAAAAAGTGGAAAGGGAATTTCTCTGACTGCATCCTGTGTAATCCGTGTTTATCTATATACACCTTAATAATTACTCTCCTCCGAATATGCCAAAAGATAAACTGGTCACGCCGAGTTTCTGCGCCATCCTGGCAGCTAATTTTCTGCTCTATTTCGGATTCTGGCTACTGACGCCGATTCTTCCGTTCTATCTGTCGGAAGTATTCCATACCTCACACACTACTATCGGAATCGTCCTTTCCTGCTATACGGTTTCTTCCTTGTGCATCCGTCCGTTTTCCGGTTATTTTCTGGACACGTTTGCCCGCAAACCTTTATACCTGCTGGCTTACTTCATCTTTACGCTGATTTTTGCCGGATACATGACTGCCACCGTATTGACCTTGTTTATCATTTTTCGTGTCGTTCACGGTTTTTCCTTCGGAATGGTGACCGTAGGCGGCAACACCCTGGTCATCGACATCATGCCTTCTTCCCGACGAGGAGAAGGATTGGGGTACTACGGACTGACCAACAACATCGCTATGTCTATAGGGCCGATGTTCGGCTTGTTTCTGCATAGTGGAGGGGCTTCCTACACCACTATCTTTTCGTATGCACTCGGCTCGTGCGTCTTAGGCTTCATTGCTGCCTGTATCGTACGCACTCCCTACAAAGCCCCCGTGAAACGTGCTCCTATTTCACTCGACCGTTTTATCTTACTCAAAGGACTTCCTGCCGGTCTCAGTCTGCTGCTGCTCTCCATTCCTTATGGAATGACCACCAACTACGTGGCCATGTACGCACAAGAAATTGGCATTACTACAGAAACGGGATTCTTTTTCACTCTTATGGCGGTAGGAATGGCTGTCAGCCGATTGTTTAGTGGAAGACTGGTAGACAAAGGACTGGTAACCCAAGTCATCGCCGCAGGATTATACCTGGTCAGTGCCTGCTATTTCGCTTTGACAGCCTGCGGATGGCTCGTAGAATGGAGCCTGAGAATAACAACAATCATTTTCTTCCTGATTTCATTGCTGCTGGGCATCGGATTCGGAACCATGTTCCCGGCTTACAATACCTTGTTTGTGAATCTTGCCCCAAACAACCAGCGAGGAACCGCTACCAGTACCTATCTGACCTCATGGGACGTCGGCTTGGGAATCGGAATGCTGACCGGAGGATACATCGCAGAAATAGCCACTTTTAAAATGGCCTACCTGTTTGGAGCTTCATTGACCGTAGTTTCCCTGCTTTATTTTCATTTTAAGGCAGGTCCTCATTTTGAAAGAAACAAGCTCAGATAAAATTTAAAATCAATCCTTATAAGTAAAAACAAAGATATGAGAGAGACGATTGCCTACCTCAGTAAGCTGTACCGACAAGATAAAAGGACGGAATAAATCTGAATGACGGATAATAAACGGTGGCAAATAGGAAGCATATTTTTCTGGAGAAATATAAACCTTATCCATATCCGCTACCATAATATAACAAGCTTCACGTGACAAGTTGGAAACGCACTCGTCAAATAAGGAGTGAGAAGGAGAAGCCGCCACACGGGATATACACGAATCAACTTTCTCCGTACCTGCTACAACCAGCAAACTGTCCGATTCTTCCGTAACAGGCAATGCATGGATTCCTTCCAGTGTCCGCTCCATACAAGAAGAAGATGCATACATTTGCCCACTCAAATAAAAGACTTCACTATTCAAATGGATGTCATATTCACTCCAGCTGTGACAATCTTCCCGCGACAATAAAGGAATAGCAGATGTTCGACCATAAATCGTAATAAAATTAGCTGCTTTAGGCTGATGAATCGCAGCAAAAACCGAATCATCGCGCAAAGACTTTTGGTCTTTTACGGCATCAATGACCTGTTCTATCAACTTCTTCTGATAGCTGACAACCACTAGGCCATCGGTTGTATATACCGAAAGATATTTAGTAGAACTAATTGGATAAATTTCTATTTTCTTACCTCTATATGACTCTTTTTTGGGAACAAAATCAGCCCCATATTTACCTTTTACTGCCTCAATCAGCTGACGTTTTCCTTCTTTTCCCATCCGAAAATATGCAACGACATCCATTGCCGTATAAGGACGGTGAAAACTCATCACCACGTAATTCATCTGATACGACAAGCCATGCGCAGCCTCAGAAGAATATTGGCTCAGGTCTGTCAATATATCATTAATCAAACCTGCCCGGTGAAGAGTATCCAGTTGAGAAGAATAAGCCATCTGAGAAAACGCATGCATGAAATTATCAATATTATCCGTCTCCAGTATGCCAGCACAATCTTCAGGAACAAATTCAAAAACATCTACACTGTTTTCCTTGTCGGCCATACTCAAACGGGCAAAACCATAGAAGGCAATCCCGATACAAAACAGTACCACAGAAAGTACAACTCCTAATTTTATGACCGAACGAATTTGCATTGTTATACGATTTTACGCAAAGATAGTAAAAACTTTTTAAAAAAAGTACAAACAATAACGAAGGTTTTTATACAATTATTTGCACTGCTTCAATTTATCTGCCAATTCCACACGAGAGACACCCAAAGCCATCGCTTTTTCGTATGCCTCACGAGCCTCTGACTTCTTTTTTAATTCCAGACAAATGTCACCTTTCATCACATAGGATGACGCATCCTGAGAATCCAGTTTCAACGCCTCTTCCAAATCGAATAGAGCTGCTTCCAATTGCCCATGCTCCCATTCCATATTCGCACGCATTTTGAGTACAGATACGTCTTTCGGGTAATCCGACACCAAACGATTCATTTCATCCATTGCCGATTGAACGCGCCCCTCCTTTTCATCCAGCATGGCCAGCCCCATACGGGCCGTTTTGTTTTTCACATCCTGTTCCAGCACTACATTATAATCAATCCGCGCCTCCTTATATTCCCGCCGCTGCATGTAAATATATGCCCGAAACAAACGTGCCTCCAAATTTTTCGGTAAAAGATCAACCACATTACAATAATCCAAATAAGCCTTTTGAGTCAATCCTTTTTCCAAATAGAGAGCCGCCCGGTTCAATAACATCGTAGTTGAATAAGGAATTATATTCAAAGCTAACGTATACGATTCAATGGCCTCATCCGTCTTTCCCAAGCGCTTTTGAACGGTTCCCAGATTGGAAAAAAGCAACGCATTCCGGGCATTGTTTGGTTCCAGTTTCAATGCTTGCCGAAAAAGCTGTTCAGCCTGTACCAAGCTGTCCTTCTTCACACAATTCATTGCCTGCTCTACTATTTCATTATACGACTGCGCCTGCAAAGTACACACAGACGAGAATATACTACACAAAATAAAAACTAAATATTTCATTCCTTATTTCTTTGAATTGATGCGAAGGTAGCATTTCTAAACCGAACAAAGAGACATTACAATATTTTTTTGTAAGTTTGAACAATCATTTATACATAAAAACTAGAAAATTATGAAAACCGAAAAAGCGATTTTTGCCTGCGGATGCTTTTGGGGCGTCCAACACCAGATGGAACGTGCCGCAGGAGTGATACGTACCACCGTAGGATATACAGGAGGACACAAAGAAAACCCTACTTACCCGGAAGTGAAAGCTCATACCACCGGACATGCAGAAGCCGTACTTGTGGAATACGATGCCGCACAGACCACTTATACTGATTTGTGCAAATTGTTTTTTGAGATACACGACCCGGCACAGACCGACGGACAAGGCCCGGATATTGGCCCGCAATACCGCAGTGAGATTTTCTATCTGAACGACGAACAGAAGCAACAGGCTGAAAAAGTCATTCAGATTTTGAAAGACAAAGGCTATGAGGTACACACCCGGCTTACCCCTGCCACCACCTTCTGGCCCGCAGAAGAATACCACCAACATTATTATGACAAGACCGGCGGAGAGCCCTATTGCCACATCCGGGTCAAAAAATTCTAAGACAAAAAAGAGGGAGCTTCCACGCGGAAAATCCCTCTTTCTATTTCTTTTCGGCTCAATCCTATCAAGCCTTCTTGATGTAATCTACAATCCAGGCACCCACTTCTTTCGTGCCGTATTTGGCTCCACCTTCCACTTGAATTTCCGGTGTACGCACATTGGCATCCAATGAAGCGTCTACTGCCCGACGAATCAGTGCGCCTTCTTCCTTGCAGTTGAAATATTCAAACAACATGGCAACCGACAGAATCTGTGCCAACGGATTGGCAATGTTCAAGCCCTTTGCCTGTGGCCAGGAACCATGAATCGGCTCGAATACAGGAGTGCTTTCACCGGTAGAAGCAGAAGGAAGCAAGCCCATTGAACCGCTAATGACAGAGCCCTCATCGGTCAGAATATCTCCAAATGTATTTTCCGTCACCATGACATCAAAGAACTTCGGTTCTTGAATCATCTTCATGGCTGCATTGTCTACAAACATATAATCGGTCGTCACTTCCGGATACTGAGGAGCCATCTCCTGGGCAATCTGACGCCACAAACGGGAAGAAGCCAACACATTGGCCTTATCTACTACCGTCAGGTGTTTCCGACGTTTCATGGCATATTCAAAACCTACCTTCAAAATACGTTCGATTTCCGGACGAGTGTACATATTGGTATCGTATGCCTTGTCGTTGTCCTGGTATTTTTCGCCAAAGTACATACCGCCTGTCAGTTCACGGATGCAGAGGAAATCAGCCCCATCCACCAATTCCGCCTTCAACGGAGATTTGTGAACCAAGCATTTGAAAGTCTGTACCGGACGGATGTTCGCAAACAATCCCAATTTCTTACGCATGGCCAGCAAACCTTGTTCCGGACGTACTTTCGCCGTAGGGTCATTGTCGAATTTCGGGTCACCTACCGCCGAGAACAGAACCGCATCGGCATTCTTACAAATCTGGTAAGTTTCTTCCGGGAACGGATCACCTACTTCATCAATGGCATGAGCTCCGCAAAGTGCATATTCATAAGTTACTTTGTGGCCGAATTTTTCACAAACGGCCGTCATTACATCTACTCCCTGTACAGAGATTTCCGGTCCGATTCCGTCACCGGCTAATACTGCTATTTTAAAATCCATAATCAGATACGTTTAATTTAAATCTTCTATCAAGTTCAACATTTTAATCGTAGCCTTGATGGCTGCTTCCGTCTGGTCGGCATCAAATCCGCGGGTACGAAACTCCTTATCCTCGTAATTCCATGTAATCACGGTCTGCACAAAGGCATCGGTCCGTCCGCCCGGCGGAATGGTCACCGCATAATTCACCAGCATCGGGAACTTGCGGCCCAGCGTATTCTTATAAATCTTACGCAACGCACGCACGAAAGCGTCATACTGTCCATCACCGGAAGAGCTTTCCTGATAAGTCTTTCCATCAATCTCAATGCTCAACGTAGCCATCGGTTTCAGTCCTTGAGCCAAAGTGACAAAATAGCTGAGCAATTTCACCTTGTTCTGTATCCCGTCGTGCTTGAGCACATCACTAATGATATATGGCAAATCTTCCGGAGTAACCTGCTCCTTACGGTCGCCCAACTCAATGATGCGGTTGGTCACCTTCTTCATCGATTCTTCATCCAGCTCAAGACCCAAGCTTTCCAGGTTTTTGCGGATATTGGCTTTTCCGGAATTCTTTCCTAAGGCATATTCCCGTACACGCCCGAAGCGCTCCGGGAGCAAATCGTTGAAGTACAACTTGTTCTTATTGTCTCCATCGGCATGTACGCCTGCCACCTGTGTAAAGACACTTTCACCCACAATCGGTTTGTTGGCCGGAATCGTCACACCGGAATAAGACTCTACCACGCGGCTTACGTCGTTCAACCGGCTCTCGTCAATGCGGGTAATCGCATGAAAATGATCTTTCAAGATGGCCTGCACACTGGCCAACGGAGCATTTCCAGCCCGTTCACCCAATCCGTTGATGGTGGTATGCAATCCTTTTACTCCACTCAGCACAGCTGCCAGCACATTGCTCACGGCCAAATCGTAATCATTATGGGCATGAAAATCGAAATGCAGGTCAGGATACCGCTTTTTCATCTTGCGCATGTATTCAATCACCTGCAACGGATTGAGGATTCCCAATGTATCCGGCAACATAAAGCGCTTGATACCACTGTCCTTCAAATCGTCCATCAGCTCAAACACATACTCAGGAGAGTCCTTGATTCCGTTACTCCAGTCTTCCAAGTACAGATTGACATCCATGTCCTTCGTCAAGGCATAATCCACCACCTGGTGGATATCAGCCAGATGCTCCGAAAGCGTCTTTTTCAACTGATAACGGCAATGCTTTTCCGAGCCTTTTGCCAGCAGATTGATAACCCGGCATCCTGCACGATGAATCCAGTCTACAGAAACGGTTCCGTCTACAAAACCCAGCACTTCCACCCGCTGCAACAGGCCACGGCGTGCCGCCCAGTCACAAATCATTTTTACCGCGTTGAACTCACCATCCGACACACGGGCAGAAGCCACCTCTATCCGGTCCACTTTCAGGTCTTCCAGCAGCAGACGCGCTATCATCAGTTTCTCATGAGGCACGAACGATACGCCGCTGGTCTGTTCACCGTCGCGCAACGTCGTGTCCATTATTTCTATTCTCGGATGATTATCCATACTCTATGCTTCCGCCGATTAGTTACGTGCCTTTTCGAAGGCTTCTATCTTATCTTTATTCTCTACCAAGAAATCGATGTCGTCCAGTCCGTTCATCAGACAATGCTTCTTATAGGCATTGATTTCAAACTTTTCAGACTTACCGGTCGCTTTATTGGTAATAGTCTGCTCCGGCAGATTTACTTCTACTTCTGTTTTCGGATCGGCATAAATCGAGTCAAACAATTCTTTCAAGAATCCTTCACTCACCACTACCGGAAGCACGAAGTTGTTCAATTCATTGTTCTTATGAATGTCGGCAAAAAAGCTGGACACCACCACTCTGAAACCATATCCGGCAATCGCCCATGCCGCATGTTCACGGCTGGAACCACTACCGAAATTCTTTCCGGCCACCAGAATCTGTCCACTATACTTCGAATTGTTCAACACAAAATCCTTGTTCAACGAACCATCCGGATTGTAACGCCAGTCGCGGAACAAATTGTCACCAAAAAACTTTTCATCACGGGTCGTCGCTTTCAGAAAACGTGCCGGAATAATCTGGTCCGTATCCACATTTTCCAAAGGCAAAGGAATACAAGTACTTGTTATGATATTGAATTTCTGTTTCATGACACTCATTTTTTACATTAACGTTCTCGGATCTGTTATCACACCGGTTACGGCAGCGGCTGCCGCTGTCAACGGACTGGCCAGCAACGTACGGGAACCTGGTCCCTGACGTCCTTCAAAGTTACGGTTGCTGGTAGACACGGAATACTTTCCTGCCGGAATCTTGTCGTCGTTCATGGCCAGACAGGCACTGCATCCCGGCTGACGGATTTCAAAGCCCGCTTCTTCCAGAACTTTATCCAGTCCTTCCTGCCGAATCTGTTCATCCACCATCCACGAGCCCGGCACCAGCCACGCCGTAATATGGTCAGCTTTCTTACGTCCTTTCACAATAGAAGCGAAGGCCCGGAAGTCCTCAATACGTCCGTTAGTACAAGCTCCCAGAAACACATAGTCCACTTTCTTGCCCAGCAGACTCTCGCCCGGCTGGAAGCCCATGTAATGCAAGGACTTTTCAAACGAACCCTTTTCCACGTCACTCATACCTTCTGTAGTGGGGATATGAGCCGTAATGGCCATACCCATTCCCGGATTGGTACCATAAGTAATCATCGGCTGGATATCTGCCGCATCAAAACGAACCTCTTTGTCGAACACGGCATCGTCATCGCTCTTCAACGTCTTCCAATAAGCCAATGCCTTGTCCCATTCCGCTCCTTTCGGCGCATATTCGCGACCTTTAATGTATTCAAAGGTCACTTCGTCCGGCGCAATCATTCCTCCGCGGGCCCCCATCTCGATAGACAAGTTACACAGGGTGAGACGTCCTTCCATGGTCAGGCTGCGGATGGCTTCACCGGCATATTCCACAAAGTAACCTGTCGCACCACTGGTCGTCATCTTCGACATCATGTACAAGGCTACATCCTTGGCTGTCACACCTTTTCCCAACTTGCCGTCAATCGTGATACGCATGGTTTTCGGACGAGCCTGAAGGATGCACTGCGAAGCCATCACCATTTCCACCTCACTGGTACCGATTCCGAAAGCAACCGCTCCCATTGCACCGTGAGTAGAAGTATGTGAGTCACCACATACAATGGTCATGCCCGGAAGAGTCAGTCCACGTTCCGGACCTACCACATGGATAATACCGTTCTTCTTGTTCATCATTCCGAAATGCGTCAACCCGAAATCGGCTGCATTCTTGGCCAGCGCATCCACCTGTACCTTTGAAACCGGATCTTCAATCGGTTTGTCCTGGTCGTGCGTCGGCGTATTGTGGTCCGGCATACAATAGATACGTTCCGGACGGAAACATTTCAATCCACGGGCACGCATCCCGGCAAAAGCCTGCGGACTGGTCACCTCGTGACAATACAGACGGTCTATATACAATTGGGTAGGTCCGTCTTCCACCTTCTGCACCACATGTGCATCCCATATCTTGTCAAATAACGTATTAGCCATAAAAATATCTCGTTTAATTATTTTCTGAATTTATTGATACAATCGATGTATGCCTCTACCGAAGCGGCAATAATGTCAGTGTTGGCTCCGAAACCATAGTACATCTGGCCGTCGTATTCCACCTGCATGTGTACCTTACCGACATCATCACTACCTTTACTGATGGCCTGAATAGTAAATTCCTTCAAGGTCATCTGACGCTTGATAATCTGTTTCACGGCCTTGATGGCTGCATCCACCGGTCCGTTACCCGTAGCGGCTGCCTCAAAATGTTCGCCACTGATATTCAATCCCAGACTGGCCACGGAACGGACTCCTACTCCACTGGTCACCTGCAAGTATTCCAGTTTGATATGATGGTTCACATTGCGGTCGGCTCCAGCCAATACCAGAATATCGTCATCCGTAATATCTTTCTTCTTATCTGCCAGCTTCAGGAAATCCTCATACACCTTGTCCAATTTCTCCTGCGTCATTTCTACGCCCAACACATGCAGACGATGTTTCAAAGCCGCACGTCCGCTACGTGCCGTCAATACAATCGCATTGTCATCGATACCCACATCTTTCGGGTCGATAATTTCGTAGGTCTGTGCATTCTTCAGCACTCCATCCTGATGGATACCGGAAGAATGAGCAAATGCATTACGTCCCACAATGGCTTTATTGGGCTGCACCGGCATGTTCATCAAACTGGAAACCATGCGGCTGGTAGGATAGATTTTCTGCGTGTTGATGTTCGTATCGATATGGATGTCGTGGTGACAGCGAAGAATCATGGCCACTTCCTCCAGCGAGGTGTTACCGGCACGTTCTCCGATACCGTTGATGGTCACTTCCACCTGGCGGGCTCCATTCAACACACCGTTAATGGTGTTAGCAGTGGCCATTCCCAGGTCATTGTGGCAGTGAGTAGAAATAATGGCTTTGTCTATTCCGTCCACATGCTCCATCAAGTACTTGATTTTTGCACCGTATTCATCCGGCAAGCAATAACCAGTCGTATCCGGAATGTTTACCACTGTAGCTCCTGCTTTGATAACGGCTTCTACCACACGTGCGAGGTATTCATTCTCCGTACGTCCGGCATCTTCGGCATAAAACTCCACGTCTTCTACATAACGTTTCGCATATTTCACCGCATTGACAGCCCGTTCGATGATTTCTTCACGAGTAGAATTAAATTTATATTTGATATGTGAATCAGATGTACCGATACCCGTATGGATACGTTTGTGTTTGGCATACTGCAACGCCTCGGCAGCCACGTCGATGTCTTTCTGTACGGCACGTGTCAACGCACAAATGGTCGGCCAGGTCACGGCTTTGGAAATTTCAATTACCGAATTGAAATCTCCCGGACTTGAAATTGGAAATCCAGCCTCGATTACATCTACTCCCAAAGCTTCCAGCTGTTTGGCAACCTGAATCTTCTCAACCGTATTCAACTGGCATCCCGGTACCTGCTCCCCGTCGCGGAGCGTAGTATCAAAAATAAATAATCTGTCACTCATAATAGTATCTTTTTTATTTCCTATAATCCTAAAAAAAAGCCTTTCGCACAGGGAAGTGAGAAAGGCTTTATATGATATTGTTTTTACATCAGCATGCACGCGACTCACTTCCCACCGGGCTTTCCAGCAGATTAATCAGACCGCATAGCAAAATATGTAAAAACATAGTGTTCATTTTCAAAATCTTTTTACTCGTTTCTTTTTTGTTGCTGCAAAGGTATACAATATTTTGAAATGAGAAAATAAAAAGAAAGTTTTTTCAATATTTAAACAACAAATTCACACAAACACATGCGATAGGGTATAAATCTATCATTCAGAAAGCAAACGCAATTCGTGCAGACAGGCTTCTACTTCGGTCATGCTTCCCATGTGCTTGCCCATATCGTCCGACAACTTCACGCACTCACGCCATTCCTGGTTCATGGTCATCTTGCAGCGTGACAGCTTCATGACAATATTGGAAGGCTGATAACCTGTGTCATTCGTCAAATTGGTACCAATGCCGAACGAACAGCGTATTTTACCTTGGCAATACTGGAATATCTTCAGCGCTTTTTCAAAGTCGAGCGCATTACTGAAAATAATGGTTTTCGTAGTCGGGTCAATCCCCAGTTCCTTGTAGCGGGCAATCAGACGGTCAATAAACTCATATTCGTTGCCGGAGTCGCAGCGTACGCCGTCAAACAGCTTCGCCTGCTTCCGGCTGAAGTTACTCAAAAACGAATCGGAAGTATAGGTATCCGACAGGGCCGTACCCAAATCTCCATCGTACACATTCACCCAATTTTCCAGGGCCATGTAATTGGCATGCTTGTAACCGAACTGTGCCCCATGAAACATGAACCATTCATGCGGATGCGTTCCCATAGGCAGCATCCCATATTTCATGGCCAGATAACAATTGGAAGTTCCCGTACAATAACGGGCATGTTTCTTTAAGTACTCCACCACCAGTTTCTGCACGTCAAATGAGAAACGGCGCCGTGTACCAAATTCAGAGAAAGGCATCTGATGGGCGTTCGACAGTTCCACCTTTCCCGCCAACTTGTCCAGAATAACCTGTTTGTCCGGCATACGGTTCAGAAACTGATTTTTAATCTCCGATACGATAGCCAATAAAGGAACTTCATACAATGTTACCTTATATAAATAGTCCGTAACGGACATTTGCAGATGATGCTGCTCATCCAGCCAAACTTCTATCTTATTGGGGTCGAAACGGAAAGACGATAGCCATTCCCAATACACTCCCGGAAGGAAACGACAATGAGAAGTCATATATTCCAGTTCCTCCGGTGCCAGTTTCACCATTTCCAGGTTATGGATTTCATTCTTCAACGCCTCCAGAAAACCTTCCGTATATTCCGTGTCGTCTCTATCCTTGAACGTAAAGGTTCCCATAGCGTACGGAAAGAGCTTGATATAGGCGTATGAAGTTGTAAACTTATATAAATCAGTATCTAAAATTGTTTTTATCACCATGGCATTCTATTTTTTCTGCTACAAATATAATTATTCCTTTAATTTTAAAGCTACAATGCAATCCATAGAAGGTCTTAAATTTTCAGTATGCAAGACAATTCCTCCTTGAATTTTTTCCCATTTCACCTTCTCTCCAGTATGGAATAGAGTGGAAGAAAGAACTTTCTCCGTCAGAGGCAACGTCACAAACTGGGGCATTTCATCCGTCAGCAGATGCACGTAAAGCATGTTTCCCTTCCGGGTTGTTGTTCCCCATGAGGCGGTCATCACGTTTCCCGCTGTAGTGCCATAGATGGTTTCCCCGTTTTCCGACATCCACTTTCCAACCCCTTTCAGGCGCTCTACAGCCACCGCAGGAAGTTCTCCATTCGGCTGTGGGCCGATGTTCATAAGCAAATTGGCCCCTTTCCCGGCCGCACGGACCAGCAGACGGACCAATTCCGTAACCGACTTGTAATTCTGGTCTTTTATCTGATATCCCCACATGCCATTCATTGTTTCACAAGTTTCCAAAGGCAAGCGCCCCACCACAGATTCTCCGGAGAAACCCGCTTTATTCTCACCGGGCAAATCTCGCTCGAACATCTGAAAATCTTCTCCCGGATAAGGTGCCTTATGATGATTGTTGCCAATCAGGCAGGCCGGCTGTAATTTATGAATCAACGCATACTGTTCATCCAGCTTCCAGTCGAACCCGTCAGGCTGATCCCACATTCCGTCAAACCAGATTGCTCCAATCGGGCCATAATTGGTCAGCAACTCCGTCAACTGATGATTCATGAATTCATAATAGGTAGCCCATTCCCCGTGCGAAGTACGGCCGGTTCCATGCCCCGTTCTTCCCAAAGGATAGTAATCCTCACGCGTCCAGTCCAAATGGGAATAATATAGATGCAACTTGATGCCTTGCTTCTGACACTCTTCAGCCAGTTCCTTAATAACATCCCGTTTGAAAGGTGTCGCATCTACCACGTTGTAATCCGAATATTTTGTATGAAACATGGAAAAGCCGTCATGGTGACGGGAGGTAATGCAGATATACCGGGCACCAGAAGCCTTGATAGCCGCGACCCACTCATGCGCATCAAATCGGGAAGGATAAAAGCCAGAGGCCACTTTTGCATATTCATGACAGTCGATGTTATCGTTATTCATGTACCATTCTCCTTGCCCGAACATACTGTAAATTCCCCAATGCAGAAAAATGCCGAACTTATTATCTTGAAACTCTTTTCGCGCCTGCAAATTCTCCGACGAAGGAAGATACACTGTATTCTCAGCATGTACACAGAAAGCGGACGCACTCAACAATCCCCCGAGACAAATGGCTCTCAAAAAATGAAAGGTGTGTGTTTTCATATTCATCTGATCAATTAAAAAGAATATTCGCTTTGATTCTCTTTTCCAAAGATACGAAAACCACTCGCAGGGACAAACAGAAATACTGATTTTCTGATTCGACGCCCCCAAAGCAGATGCCAATTTATTTAAAAGTATTACTCCCCGTTCCCTTACGGGCACAAAAAAAGCCCCGGAGCATTTCTGCCTCGGGGCTTCCCTAAAACGGC